>Ga0214544_1000015_pt1 | contig 220625 bp, 109 predicted proteins | sample CNSS3metaG_FD_160074 | JGI IMG/M metagenome (GOLD analysis project Ga0214544, IMG submission 160074) | Root nodule microbial communities from cowpea collected in UCLA plant growth center, Los Angeles, California, USA - CNSS3 | ecosystem: Host-associated > Plants > Roots > Nodule | place: USA...
ATATTTTTTTTATTTTTTTTTTTTATTTATAATATTTTATATATATATATATATATATATATATATATATATATATATATATATATATATATATATATATATATATATATTTGAAGCGAGTATAAATCCCCGGAACTCCATATACTCCGCTATTGGTTTTTCATTTTACCCAAAACACACTACATGCTCGTCTCTTCTATTGTTTGAGTTTGGGTTTGAATTTGAGTTGGACGAGGTTGGAGTTTTGTAATTTCTTGGGGTTCTGAAACTGATAGTCTTCTGAATTAGGGTTTAAGTCTTACACCCAGAGATGGGCAGCCCCTCGAAGAAGAATGAAAGTAAGGGGTTTTTCTCCGCCATGTCTTCCATCTTCACCAACGCTATGCACCGATCGGTCAACGGGTACTTCGTTTTCATCATCCCTTCCTTAATTCACCTCTAAAATATGTCAACTGTAAATGTCTATATTCATATGCTTTCTTTCAACTTTCAAGTAGCATTTGATGATTGCATTTATAGGGTGAAAAAAAAAGTGGTTCCCCGTTAATAGGGTAATTGAAATGCTTTTATTGGATTCTGCAACTAGCCGCTTAGGATATTGCATTCTTACAACACTACAATTTCAGTCTATTCTAGCAGTGTCAAAGCACTTGTCAGTTTTCTCACTAGGATTTGCAACGATTTGGAGCGGAATATAAGCTTATTTACATGATTCTGTTTTTGTTTCCAGGCTTCTTGGATATGAAGGTGTGGAAGTCATTAATCCAGAGGGAGGTAAAGAAGATGCAGAGGAGGAAGCAGAGAGAGGAAGATGGAAACAAGAGGTGTTTGTTTAGTTTATTTTTTGTTTTTTGTTTTTATTTATGGTTGTTTCTAGCATTGTTTTATTTCCAGCTCCCTGTTTGGACATTTAAGATGCTGTCGTAAATTACTGCTCCCTTGAGTTAAATTGTCTGTGTTGTTTGTTCATGATAATGATTCTGACGTATGTCTTGGTTTTATTCTATTTTCTTCTTCTCTTTCTGGAATATGCCTCATTCATTCGTGCTCATATTCTAAACATCTTTTGTATCTTTTTTCCCCTTTGGCTCTTTGTGTAAAGGAAAGAGATGGTTACTGGAAGATGATGCAGAAATATATTGGCTCGGATGTAACATCAATGGTGACACTACCAGTTATTATCTTTGAACCGATGACTATGCTTCAGAAAATGGCCGAGGTCTGTTTACTTTTAGTTTGTCATTGCTGATGGTTTCTTAATTTGTAGTATCAATTGATTGATTTTAAATTGCTTGAACTAGTTGATGGAGTACTCCTACTTGTTAGATCAGGCAGATGAATCAGAGGATCCATACATGCGGTTAGTTTATGCAAGTGAGTTATTTTCATCCCTTTTTATTTTGCTTTTCTAACTTTTTTTGCCCAATCGAACTGAAAATTCTTCGGACGATATAGTTTTGGGTAGGACTGAATGTCAAACCAGAGGCATTCTAACCAGTTTTTATCAAGGATTTATTTTACTGGCCTCAAATATCTTCATCTGAGGCTTTTTGTATTAGCTATTGTTCTTCAATCTTCCAGTTGCACTGTAGTAAGTTTAGGAATTCGTTTTCCTAATTATTTCTTCACTGTTGTACTTTATGATAATCATCAAAGCATCATGGGCTATATCGGTGTACTTTGCTTACCAACGAACCTGGAAGCCTTTTAATCCTATCCTTGGAGAGACTTATGAAATGACTAATCACGGCGGAATTACATTTCTTGCAGAACAGGTATTCTCTCTGATGCAGCATGCTCTACATTACTTTCTGTTCTTCCCTCTCTCTGTGCATTTGTCTTTGGAATATAGGGTTCTTAAGGACCTTGAAATAAAAATTTCTTCTCATTTTTTCCTTTTGTGGATTTTCTTATCTCTCTCTTTCTCTCTCTGTATATAAAAGAGATTATTTTAAATTTCAGGTGAGTCATCATCCCCCAATGAGTGCTGGGCATGCTGAGAATGAGCATTTTACATATGATGTGACTTCAAAGTTGAAAACTAAGTTTTTGGGAAATTCTGTTGACGTTTACCCTGTTGGAAGGTGACAGTTATATTGCAGTTGTTTAGTAGATTCCCTCTGTTATATCATTTTATTCTTGTTACTGATGTTGTTTTGTATTATTCTAAGTTCCAACTCTGATTGATGTGTTCGCCTATGGCACTGCTAATGAAAGAGTTTCGATGACATCTCTATGATGTGAAGAGATTTAATGTATTTTCAAGCAGGGTAGAGACATTTATGGGGTTATTTGATGAATATGCATATTTTTTCCAAGCTAATTATAATACTTTCTTATAAGGATCTCCTTATGGTACAGTATATAGCTATGCAGGAAAATAACTTGATTTAATACTAGTTCTGATCTGAATTGTCCTGTTCTATTGTTATTTTCTGTTTGAAAGGACTTGTATGTTTTCAGAACGCGTGTGACTCTTAAGAGAGATGGTGTAGTCTTGGATCTGGTGCCACCTCCTACAAAGGTTAACAACCTCATATTTGGCCGTACTTGGATTGATTCGCCTGGGGAAATGATAATGACTAATCTGACAACTGGAGACAAAGCTGTACTATATTTTCAACCATGTGGATGGTTCGGGTCTGTATCATTTCTGTTTCTACTTTCTTAAGAAGCCATTAATACTTTTTTAATTAGTTTGCGCCAGTTCTATATTGGATTTAGATTTCAACATTTGAGCAATTTGTTAATTTATTCTATTACAGCTTTCACTTCAATGTCTAATGACATTGAAATTATTTTCTTGGCAACGTGGCATTGAATATTTTTGTTTCACATGACTCTGTTTTCATTGATCACTAGTTTACATGACAAGTTTTTCCTATTAAAACTAATCTATTTGAAAATAATTGAGGGGACTGAATTGTTTCTGCCTTCATTTAGGATTTCTATACTTTACTTCTTTCTCTACTCTACTCAGCTATTTAGGTATCTTATTATTGTCAATATATCTAACCTTTAATAGGCTATCTATTTCTTGATCTCTTGTAGTGCCGGTCGATATGAAGTGGATGGATATATCTATAATTCTTCTGAGGAGCCTAAAATATTAATGACTGGGAAGTGGAACGAGTCAATGAGTTATCAACCCTGTGATTCAGAAGGAGAGCCTCTCCCAAACACAGAATTGAAAGAGGTGATTTGTCAATAAAAAATCTTCAGAAAAAATTTGAGATTAATTGCAATTAAAGTTCATGGTAACTTTGCTTCAAAAACTAGGCATCTTGGTCTTAATGTTTGATGATAAATAACACCTTTGAAACTTTAATCTTTTACCAAGTTGAATAGCATCATGTGATTCACGTAGCCGATATCATGTAGTGGACAAACCTTTGTTGTTGTACTGTTTGAGGATAAAGTGATGGTCTATCTTGTTACACTTGGTTGGTTTAGGTTAGAGTTGTAGAGACCAATGCAAACAGCCGTAGTTTTTACCCAGTTTAGGAACTTTCACAAGCCAAGAGTGCATGGGAAGCCATGTGAATATTGTTGATCCATCAACCCTGAGCTCCTCAAAAGAAGAAAACAGCTTTTGTCTTTTCTTCGCACTTCCATCAAGCACAAAAGTGGTGACATTGAACTCATTTTTTTTTTAACTATTTCTATTAGTTTACTTTGCTTCTGCTCTTTCCTTTTTAAGAAACCTAAATTTACGCTGGAAATTCTGAACCTATCTTTAAAAGGCTAATCTTTTGAAGGAACCTCATGATGTGATGCAAGAAGACATTAATATATTGTAGTATATTAGGTCGGTTTCTAGTACACATCTGTTGACAAAGTGCATAATCCATTGAAATCCAGCTTTTAGTCTTATTTATGAATTCTTTTGTTAGAAGTTATAACCATTGCAATCAATAATCTCACACGTCACTTTGGATAAGAAATAATTTTGCACTTATACTTTACTGTTATGTTATATTGATTGGTGAGGACACTAATACCTTAAAGTTCCTGATCATTGTCGTCCTTGGCATTTCCACTGATTTTATTCTGCAGGTTTGGCATGTAGCTGATGTTCCAAAGAATGACAAATTTCAGTATACATATTTTGCTCATAAAATAAACAGCTTTGACACTGCCCCTAGAAAGTTGTTGGCATCAGACTCTCGTCTACGCCCAGATAGATATGCACTTGAGATGGGTGATCTTTCAAAATCCGGGGCAGAAAAGAGCAGGTTCTTTACGCTTTCTTTTATTGCTCCTGTCCCTGTGTCCAAAAAATCAGCAGAGCATTTTAGAAGCGCTAATACTAATGTAATGTAAATATAAGTAACAGACAACAGTCAACATAATCTTTATCGTGTGGGTGGGGGTTCGGTTTTAATTGATCATTCTGTGGCCTTACGTATTGATATCTCCTGCCCAAGGGAGTGGCTGGAAATTAAAACCATTCTGTAATCTCTTGAGAATTTGTTAGGCTTCTCTGCTACTGTCATCCTCTTTCTCAAATGGAAATGGGTTAGTTTCACAAATCACCAAAGAAATTTGGTTAGATGATTCCTAGGATATTTATCCTTCACTTGTTTCCTTTCAGTTTGGAGGAGAGGCAGCGTGCTGAAAAGAGAACCCGAGAAGAAAAAGGCCATAAGTTCACGCCTAGATGGTTTGATTTAACTGAAGAAGTGACAGCAACTCCTTGGGGTGATTTGGAAATCTATCAATATAATGGTAAATACATTGAACATCGGGCAGCTGCAGATAACTCGGGAGGCATTGATGATTGTGATGTCAAATCAATTGAATTCAATCCATGGCAGTTTGGTAATTTGGCCGCGGAATGAATCGGTTTCAATTTGCCTTTTGTTTTCGGATGCTGCAGTTGGTTCATGTAACATTGTATTGATACAACGAACAAATCTAATTTTATTTTGGTTTGTTGGCTTGTGATTATTGTAATATCCGCAAAACATTAGTATTTTGATTCTCTCACAGATACAATGTTTTTTGTTTTTGCATGGATGGTGGCAGGCCATAGCCCGTGAGGGTTGCCTTGATTGAACTTGTATATATCCGTTGCTGTCCACTGGTGTTTTTGCTAGTGTCAAACATGCAAGATATTCCAGGTTTTCCTCAATAATTTGCTTGGGGGCAAAACAAAAGAAAGGGTAAGATGCGCAATTCTAAATAATTAAAAATAACTGGTATATATGATATTTGCGGTATGAATTTGAAGCCTGTGACATGCTTTGCACTTTTAGACCAATATGCATATCACCTGAGTGTGTCTTGTGGGATTCCTACGTTCATTTTGGTAGCCAGAAGAATCTGGGGGAAGAGAGTGAAAGTGCCCTTGTTTTCTAGGTTAGGATCAGATAGTGCAAGTGCCCTTTCTTGTTTTTAGATTTGAGAAATTATAGTTGTAAATTAATTTTGTATTTTTTTTTTACAAATAATTGATAGAGATAAAAAGGTTATTATAAAAGGTTGGGGGTAGAAATATTACAGCTATTTATTGTCAGCCTTTTCTTTTCCACCACTTTCTTTGTTATATTTACCTTTATCAGTCATTGACTGCAACTGATATTAATTTAATTGCGATGGATCACATCCCTTGATTATTTTGATCAATTAAATGCAATATTTTTCACAGCACATCTTTTAAGATCATAATTAGGTATTTGCATGAATTTTTAATAACGCATGTTCAATTGGTCCCCACACGACTTTTTCATTACTGTTTTTACCATTGCCTTGTCTGATTCGAACGATAGGTTGATTTGTACGCACTACCCAAAAAGGTGCACACCATGATTCTGTATTCAGTATTTGGTTTTCTATTTTGATTGTTTTGAATTTGGCATAGTTTCAAAAATACGTTTGTTACACAAACTTTTCCAGAAAACTTAATTTTACACGTCGCTTTTTTTGAATTGGGTTTTTAAACTTAAATTTAACTCATTTAAGTTTATAACCATTAATTGAAGCATGTCCTTGGAGGTGTAATACTATCTACTTGATCCTCAACTTTTGTTCTTTCTCCCTTTTTCCTTGTGGGTGTGACTGAGATCTGAATGTGACTTGTACGTCAAGTAAATTACATTTAAGTTACGTGACCTTTAATCTCCCTCCAACTACGCACTTGATCCCTAGCTTCCTCTTCCAAACTTCTTCCGATCATTGTTACTTGTTTTTTTCTACTTTTCTTTTCTCTATCTCACTTCATTTTTTACTCCATCGCCATGTCAGTTCATAGGTCACAGTCACACTTTTGACTGTCCTTGCTGTACTTATTTTGTGACTTCTTAAAATCAATCATTTTTATAGACAATTCTCAGTTTTATTTATTAAGGTGAAGTTTACATTGACTCTACATTTGGTCTATTTTATATTAAGGGGATATTTTTAATACAATTCTCTATGAAAATTTTAAGTTTAATTCAATTTAATAAAATCCATTTATAAGATAAAATTCACGTACCAAAAATTCATTCTCTTTAGTTTATGTGATTAGAATACATTAATTAAAATATATTAAACCTTTTTCATTGCTGCACCGAGAATCCAACAAAGGTGGGCATTGCGAAGAGGATTGGGTTACCTGCAAATAAGCTTTTGTTTAATCTTTGTTCTGCTTGTTTTCTCTGAGGTATCAGTTATTCTTTGGATCCAAAATTTCACGGGGATTGAAAACACAGATCTGTAACTAATGATTCGACCATGGCATGAACATGATCTTTAATACAAGACAATGAAACAGAGGTTTTCTTTTCCAGCTTTCTTGGGGAAGGAATATGGATTCCTCTGTCTTCAATCAAATTAGTAAGAAGTGGAACAACACACGCCATCTCTTTCGTGGGCCACCTTGCATTTCCTCTTCATCACGTGCCCTTACCCTTTTCCAACCCAATTCAATTCCTAAAGGACAAATCCTTTTCAGTTTTTTCCTTCTTTTTATTCCTAACACACAATTGTTTACTCAGGATAATGTTTATACCAACGTCGTACAATTACTTCAACAAACTATAATATTATTGTTTTTTTTTTAATGAAAGAACATAAAACTGTGCTTAATCAGAAACTAAATTTTTATGTGTTATGCACAAACATTTAACGAATCATAACTAGTTGTGTTATATTGAAAGACAGCAACATGTGTTGCATTGCAAGCTTGCTTGTTTGGTTGAACTAACTTTCTCCAAAGTAATCAATGCTTGGTTTGGTTTTGCATCTGTTTCTCACTTAACCAACTCTAATGTAACTCATCACACCACCTATAAGAGAAAAAAAAAAACTAAATTAACTACATTATATATAAACATTCTTGTTTAACTTTTTATACGAACCTACTTGTGAATTCTATAAAACATAGATAAACTCAAATTTATTTTTCCTAAACAAGCTTGTCCATTTTGACAGTGACATCACATTATCTCTACAAATAAAATAAGGAAGACAAAAAGAAAATAGACGTAGTGACGTGGATGATATGATATGAGACCCTTTTTTGGCTAAAATGAAACAAAGGACGTGGTTCAGCCACTGCACCGCTGCCACGTGTAACGATAACCCAAGTCTTTCTCTGGAGACCTACACGTGTCCACATCAGGCAGCAATAATATTTAATATTTTGTCACTATAGTTTCTCTTATATACTCTGCTACAGTCAAAATCGTCACTTTTAATATTGTATTTGCAACAGTATGAAACATTATTACACTATAACGACGTATTGACAGAGATTCCCAAACGCCGTTTATCAAGCAGAACGCAACTCTTATTGGTGTTGAAATTGATAATGATATAAATGATAACGAGTGTACCAAATTTCTACCCTCTACATCACATTACTTAGTTTCTTAATTTTATATTTGATGGATTATGAGAATTGAATATAATAAAAAGTTTGTTTTGTCGTCCATACAAATATTATCTTTAACACGAAAAACCGTGTAATAATATTCATGACAAAAAAGTAAAAGTGTCACGCTTCTCTCACCCACCCTCCCACTAAAACCTCATATTATATATATATATATATATATATATATATATATATATCCATTATATTATACACATATTTAGACATTATTAATTAATTAATTATTATTATTATACTGTATAATTCAAATGAGAGGCGTAATAGCGGAAAATAAATAAAATAAAAAAATGATGGAATTTTGCAATTACGTACTTACCTTCCCAACGCTTTTCACCTTTAACCTGCGATATCCGGTGGAGTTAACTGCAATAACCGGTACATCCGGTGGGCGGGTTGGTCATATAGTGCTTTGGGGGTTTAAGCGAAGGATGGGAAGCTTTACCAGAGGGTTTTGGGATTCAAAGCAACAAATTGTTTTCTTTTTCTTTTCAATTTAGTTTCCTGAGACAAAAACAAACCAAATCATGAGACAAATTGCTTCTGTGATAAAAAAAGTAGTGTTGTTGATTTTATTGGTTCACTTCGAAATTTGAAATTCGCCGATCTTACATTCGCCGGAATTTCGCTTCGTCCGGTTCAAATTCTGTTCTGTGAAGGGAAACAGGTAAGGTTATTTTGTTTCACCGAAGGTTTTTATGACAGTGATTTTGATTGCTGGAGGATGAAATTAATGGGAAATTGTGTTGTATGGTTATGTTGAAACTTCAGAATTTTCGGTCTCGTTTTCTTTACCCGAGTTGAATCTCCGTTTTTCTTTGGGTTTTGCTTGTTTTTTTAAGATCGGTCTTGCTTCGTTGTTTCAGATCCCTACTACGGTATCTGTTTTGAATTTTTTTGACTTTTCCCGTGAACCTGTCTGAAATCTCGTTTGGTTTTGCTTCTTCCTTGATTTGAGCGCATGGTGTCTTATATGAGCTGAATTGTTTTGTAAAGCTTTTTTTATCTTCTTCTGAATCTGTTTTCGTTGTGTGATCCTCTGTATTTATGCCTTTATCATCAATTGCCTGGATCTGGTGAAAGTTACTTAATTAACTTTCTCTGGGTTTGGCATATGAAGGGACTGATTTTTAACTCTGAAAGATTGAGTTGCAATTAATGGTATTTGCCGAATCTAGTTTTTTGTTATTGCAAATATTCTGTTGTCATCTCTCTATGATATCTTCTCAAATCTTGGAATGGAAACATGCACTTTTTTTTTTTAAATTTCTTTTAGACTATGGTCTTAAAAGTTTTTTTTTTTTTTTTTTTTTTTTTTTATTTTTTTTTTAAATTTTTTCTTTTTTTTTTTTTCCTTTTTAAAGAAACGAACATGTTTTTGAGATGCCCCACCAGATATACCCTCACACCCAAGCATTGCGTAGTTATAAGGGAAGGGTGGGACTATTTAATTCGTAGTCTTTCTCTTAGATATTTATTTTATCATTCTAGACGAAATTCACTAACGTAAAACTTTGTACAATACTTACTATTTACTTCTACTGGTAGTGAAACTGTAATGCATCTGATCTTTTACTTATGGGTATGCTGTCAGGCTTTCAAATTGTGGCTTGTTAAGTCGAGCAAGAAGAAAAGTGCTCATTTATCGGATAGTGGGTGTTGATTGCTGATTATCTGTGCTTGATCCGTCTGTTCTGGCATGGTTTCTAAGATATGGTCTTACAGAAGAGGATAGAGTACGGATTTAATGGCTATCAGGCTCCTGCCATGCCCCGAGCTTCTCGCTCAGTTAGGGTAAATATGTTCTGCTTCTCATGTGGGGCTGGTTAATACTTCAATTTACGTAAGATTTCATGAAAACAATATTTATAATTGTTTTGTTAAAATGTTTCCTAGAGGAGGGCTAAATTTCAAAGAGCGGAAGACAAGCAAAAGTGTGCATTTGACTTATTGGCCACCGTAGCTGGTAAACTATTACAAGAGAGAGAGAATCCGGCCATTTCTAGTGATACATCATCAAATAAGGATCAGTGTAGATTTGTCAAAGATTGCCATGATGCAAATAAACCATCCAAATCTGAGCTTTCTGACGAAGGAAATTGTGACAAAAAAAGTTTGAATGAATTCCCACATCCTGCAATTGATGACCATGCAAAGATTGCTTCTATAGTTACTAGTTCTAGTTGCTTAGAGAGGTTCATTGCAAATACATGGGTGGATGACAATAGCCATATAAAAATGGAAAATGTTACTAGCGAAGTCAAATTAGATCCTTCCGGTTACCCAAAGGAAAGTCAGTTCAAGATAGATGGCAATACAGGTAAAGGAAAGGATGGGATGCATGAGTTGGAGAAGGTGCCCATTGGCAGTGGGATTGAGATGTACAGTTTTGGGGATCCGCTGGATGAAAATCCTCCTGCGTTGATCAGTTTAGGTGGCAGTGCCAAATTGTCTGGGTATAAGGATAGGATTCCTTGTAGCTTGTTGTCCAAAGGTTGTAACAATGTACCAGTAGTTAGTAGAGATGATGACGAAAACTCTTCTGGGTGTACTCACCCTATTAATACTAAAACCAACGCTTTTAGGCCGAAGGATTGTATAGATGACAGTGGAATAAGTAAAAGACTGGCTTCCAACTTTCAGAAAGTTGCTCGAAAGCCGAAGCATGACACACTTTCTAACCGTGGTGAGTTCATGCTTATGGTATGAGATTAATTTAACCTTCATCCTTCTTTGCTTGTTCACTGTTTTTTTAATTGGAAACGTGCTAATTTTAGATGGGGTTTGGAGGAAAACTTGCCACAATCAGAGGAAGTGCAATAAGCGCCAAATTTCTCAGATGAATATTCCTTTCAAAAAGAGGAAGCTTTTTAATTATAAGTCTGTCTCAAATTCTAGTGGATTTACCAGGAGTGGTGGAATTTATTATTCACCCAAGAATTGTAGTAATCCGGATGCTTGTGACTCACTTCCCGGGATGCACAGAGGTTTTACGCATTCCCTCTATGTGGCTTCCTTCTTACTGTTTGATTTTTGCTTCACCTCTGTATTTAAGGATCTCATGGAATATTTGTTTAAATAAGTTTCAAATCTTTGATGCAGACCCTGGAATTCCATCCTTGGAGGCATGTCAGCACCAGATGTTACGACGAATAGGTTCCCATGGTATGCGAAGATTAAGGGGGCAGTTCTTTATGTATTCTTTGACTTGATCGGTATCTTCAAAGCGGTTCTTACATGTAAACTTCTTTCTTTTAACCAGTGAAGCTTAGGATCAAGTCATTTAGAGTGCCAGAGCTTTTTATAGAGGTTCCAGAAACTGCAACAATTGGGTCCTTGAAGGTATAATAATTTATATATTTGGTCATCTACATACCATTTTCGCATTTCTAGATGTTTGCGAGGAATGACATCTGTGTAATTTATAAGTTGCTTTTACATTTTAGGAATCCATTCCATTTGCATGTTTCTTCCATCACAAGTTCAGTTTGCTGTATTTCTTATAGCATTTTGGTCTGCAGAGGACAGTAATGGATGCAGTGACTGCTGTACTCGGAAGTGAATTGCATATTGGTGTTTTTCTCCAGGGAAAGAAAGTTAGGGATGATAGTAAAACACTACTTCAAACTGGAATTTCTCATCATAACCAGCTTGATGCTTTGGGTTTCACCTTGGAGCCTAATTCTTCACAAAGCCTACCGATTGTATGTGCTGCACATTCTCCCTGTTCTGGCGCTGACGTAACTCCACCTGTATTAAGGTAGTGTATAACCTTCAAGTGAAGTTGTATGGTAGGAACTGGGATTGTCCATTAGTGTTCCTAATTATTTGTACTCGAACACACTGTGGACTTTATATTTTCTCTTAGAAATGAGGTGTTTATATACTTGATTCAATTATTCTAGTACCACTGGCATGTTTTTGTATGAACTATTATTCATACTGTCATCTTATAAATATTATTTAGTTTATATTTCTGAAAATTATTGTTCAGGTGTCCTTCTAGTCCAGCTGTAATTCATCAGAGCATTCAAGGCAATTCTGACACGTTACCGGAGGATCAAGTAGCAAGTTTTGGTAGCCAATTCGAAAGTGATAATGATTCGGCACCTTCTCCTGCTAACACTTCTGTTGACAAAGGTATGGAAGATTTCAAAGAATTGGTTACTGTTCTTGAAAAGGGTAAGGAGGAACTAGCTATGGTATCTGTACCCCAGAAGCCAAGGCGATCAGAAATGGTACAGCGCCGAATACGTAGGCCTTTCTCTGTAGATGAAGTAGAAGCACTGGTTCAAGCAGTTGAAAAACTAGGAACCGGAAGGTAAGATATACACGAGACTTTGTCTTGACAATAATATTTTCTTTTCCATAAGCTGGCCAGACAATAGTATTGGTCATGTTTGTTCTAGTATTCCATCCTGTTGCTTGTGAGGGCGTGTGGATAATAGTCGTCTTTATTTTCAGTGACTGGATTCTTGGAGAGATTTCCTCATACAATCCCTTTATGTTGTGTTTTTATTTTCTTTCGAAAAAATATAATCAGGTGGCGTGATGTTAAGCTTTGTGCTTTCGATAATGCAAAGCATCGGACATATGTGGATTTGAAGGTAAAAGCATGTGATCCTTTTTTGCTTGGAAACTGCAGTACTGTATATGCTATTATGTAAATGACTCTTAAAACATGTTTAACTCGATATTACCTGCTTGTCTAGTGCTATTTCCCGTTATCAGGTCTTATCTTTTAAATAGATTTTGATGTATAATAACTTGAGGTTTTTAAATGTTTTGGGTCCTATAATTTCTACATATTCAGGTTTTGATTCTTAATTAATCCCCTTAGTTTATTATTTGAGGTTTAGTCATAGATCCTTAGAAGTTTCATTCGTTTGGACTTTATTTCATATACAAGTTGTTATATTCTAAGGTATTATTAGTCTTTATTTCCACCAAAAAACTAATCCCTTATAGTTTCCATGTATTTTGGGTAGCAAGACCCACAAAACTAAAAATATGGCTACTGATATTCAGAAAAGTTAATCATAAAAATCAAAACATAATGAGATACAAGTGTCCAAAATCCTAATCAAACCAAAACTTAGTTATTCCTCATGTTTCTGCCTTTTGTAAAACTACTGCAAGATGTTGATTGAATCTATGAAAAGATGAAGACCATTTTGATAATCATGGACTTTTTGTTTCCTTACTGAGCAGGCATGGCAGAGAAATATTTTACACGTGATTTTGGGGTTGTTGCAGGATAAATGGAAAACACTAGTGCACACTGCCAGAATATCCCCTCAGCAAAGAAGGGGTGAACCTGTTCCCCAAGAACTTTTGGACAGGGTTCTAGTGGCCCACGCATATTGGTCCCATCAGCAGACTAAGCAACCGCAGAAGCAGCATCCGGAAACTGAAACCGTCTTCTCCTTCAATCGTAAGGGGCAGGGGTTGTCATCAGCATGTGGCCAAGTGGATGAAAGTGTTTTGGTTTCTGACTTTTGTTATTAGTGTCCTTTTCTTTTGCTTTCAATAAATATTTATGAAGTTTACCTGTGAATGAACCATGTAAAAAGTGATGATGACAAGGTACACAGGATCGGGTTCGTGTAAAATTATCTCTGCTCCTGATGTAGATCTTTTCCTGCGTGGAGACTGCTTCTTGTAAATGATTGATGTAATAAAGTGCTCCCTAACACAATTCTTTCCACTGTAAATATTTAATTGCTGTTGTACAGAATCGTTGTGTTTTTACTTCTAGATAGATGACATTCACTTTTACAATTTACCTATCTAATTTCTGAAGATATGCTTCTGAAAAGATAACTACAGTTGCATGTGAACTTGTTTTGGAAAAAAGAAATACAAGTTGATCTGAATTTCGATTACAATTTGTGGGTAGTTAATGTAGTTTTTATTTTTTCATTCTGAAAGAATGAATTCAAATTTTTTTGAAAGATAATCTCAAATGTAAAAAAGAGGGTAACACACTTCTATATTACTTTTTTTAGAATGAAGTAGTATATGATTTTGATTTCTTTTTCTAGAGCATATAGAAATTATTCTACTTAGATCCATTTTTCTTGAAGATCGTACCACTTTTGTTTGTCAAAATAATATGAAGAGTTAGAAACTAAAATTATTTCCATTCTCGAAATTTAGGTATGTTTAATTTAGTTATTAAGTAATATAATTGCTAATTAAACATTATCTCAAATCAATTCCTATAAATTTATTGTAGAAAGAAGGTAAAATACAATAAGGAAAAAAAATAGAGTAAAAAATAGCGTGGGCCAAAAGAAAAATCGCCACTCTCTCAATTTATTGCACACAATTTTAAACCATTCAAATAGTAATAATTAATATTACTATTTTATTTCTTTCTGATCTATCGATTGTCACATAATTTGATATTTTTAAGAGAAAATATGTATTTGAAACAAAAATAATCAGAGTTAAAAGATATGATTTCATTCCAACAAACGACAAGGAAAAATGTTTTCTTTCCAGTTTTTGGTTTAATTTTATAATAAGAAAGTTAAAAAAATATATAATTAAATGAACATGGTACTTCCTTTTGAATAAAGACCATCAGAAAACAATATCCACACACATTTTATCCATCAAGTCATAGCTAAAGCACTATGAAATAATTATTTTTATTCCCACTACTAAAGCACTATCAAACAATAAGTATTTTTATAACATAAACAATATTTTTTATAAATGCATGCGCATTTATTTAATTTATGGTACAATTGTATATAATCTAGTTTTAAATTTTTAAAAAAGAATGGATAAAGAATGGAAGGTATCTTAGAGGTTCATGTTTTATCTAAAACATGTTTAAATTTGTTGCGAGTGTGTACACAACAATCTCTTTTGTAGAAAAGAGGAACCTGTTTTGTGTTCATGCATCTGTTATCTCTTTATAAGTGAATACAACCATCATTTCTCAAACTTTGACCACAAAGATTGTGACTCAGACAGTTAAACCCCATCAATTCAAAGTGTGGTTCATAAAATTTCAACAAAATTTCAATTTCGTTTTTATCTATGGAATATTCCTTTTCAAAGTGTCCTAGTAATTGAATATTCTGTCATATTCAATTCAAAAAGTAAAGCAAATGACGGGCTTCTAAGGCCCATTTCAGTGTAGACGCGTAGCAAACTTTTAAGGATGATATTTTGATATTTATAACAATATATAACAAAGATTTTTTTTTATTAACATCTCAAAATATCAATTTTATCTTTTAAGATATAATTATTTATTAAAATTTTTAAAATTGATTATTATTTTTATAAATTTTGTATAAAATTATTTATTTTTGCTTCTTCTCTTCTTTATTATTTAACGATTATTTTTTCATTTTTTCTGATATATTTCATCTTATTTTTAATAAATATAATTTTATTTTATATATTAACTCAATAACATTATAATATAATATCACACATATTTAAAAAAATATGTATACACATATTTAATCACTTACTAATATAATATTATACATATTTAAGAAATGCATACGTACACACAAACGCAATAATACCTGATTTTATGTTAATCTATATAATATTTTTACCATTTTGATGATCATGAAAAGAATATTAAGGTAGAAAATAAAATGTTTAAATTAAGTGAAAAGTAGTAAAAAAAATAAAAGAAAAGAAGATAAACTAGTAGTTTCTACAGTACTAATATTATTTTTCTATTCATTATTATTTGATTGATTAGAGTTATTAATTATGTCTATGTTGCAAGACGCTTGTCCAAACTATTATACAAATAAGGAATAGACGAATCAGCACAATTCTCTAACAATCTGCATGGTTGAACATTTATTATTGCTCACTAAATTAAGAATTTTGTATTTATTTGCTTGACAAATGTTAACAAAGGCTAAGAAATACAGTGGATAAAAAGTAATATTTACAAAAAAAAGTTATCAACGTATTTCTTCTTTTAGTATATATTTAATGTGAATTTCAACAAAAAGAAAATGATTTCATTGCATATTTTTGTTTAGAATATCCTTTATGTGTTCACTTTCATTCTACCAATGAATGTGTTCTTATCACATGTTTTATACTATGAATGGATGAAAAGAAAGACACTGATGTTATGTATATTTATTGAATGAAAAATTAATATATATTTATTTTAAAGTATTTTTATGAATTTTAAATTTTTAAAGTTAACAAGTAAATAAACGATAAAATATTTTCTCTAAAAATTAATTATATATTAATATTATTTGTTTATTTCATGAAATAATTGTTAAAAATAAAAAATAGTTTAATCACTAACAGAATTTAAACAAAATTAATAAATTAAAGTTATATATCAATTATTTTTGTACAAATCCAATTATTTACCTAAATATAGTTACAGCATACCATATATTTAATTGTGTAAATAGTATATACGATACAAGTCTTTTTGTATTGATATTAAAGTTGTGTGGTAGTTAATCTTATCAATTAAAAATTAGCAGCGTAAAAATTATAGAATAAGTTAAGAATGTATGAGCTTAACAACAAATAAGAAATAAAATAAAATGTTTATTTTTTATTTCAAAACAATATTTTAGTTTTTTATATAAATTTATTTATGGTTTAATGATGTCGATTTTTTTTAAACTTATAAATGAAATTAAAAGTGATCATTTATAAGATAGATGATTATAACATATAAAAATAAGTTTCAAAAAAAAATTCTGATAAAAGTCTTTCCTTAAGAGATTTTAACCTTAAGTAAACATGGAGAAACTCTTAAATATTTAAATTTAAGTTAGAAGTTTTACTAGATAAAAGTGAGTAAAAGGAATGATATATATTTATCATTTTAAAATTTTGAATTGAAAATGACTTGTTGAATTTTTATATTATCCATGTAATGTAATCAATGAAAATTAATCTCATGTTTAATAATGAAGAGAAGCATATTTTTGTTTCCTTTGACTAAATAATTACTTTAAAATGGTTGGAAATAGGTCAAAATAGGTTAAATTAAGATATAAACCTATGAGGTCTTCAACCAAATCATATTAACAATAGTAATTTATTAGTCACCATTGGTTACATACATGCATCTCTGAAAGTTGAATTTTCTTGGTCGTTTGTCTTGTTTATATTCTAATTCCAATGTTTAAGTGGACCAAATCATTGAGAAAGAAAAAAAAATTACAATAAAGTTTATAAACTGAAAAACATAATTAACCTCTTAAAATTTGATTTGAAGTTTCCGAATATTTATAAAAAGTGCTGACATATTATTTATTTTCTTTTGTGAGCTTTAACATGTATAATAAAAAATTCTCAAAATTTCATTTTTCATAAAAGAAAGTGAGTACGGAAGATGCATTATAAAAATGAGGTGAGGTGACACCATTTGACATTAGAATTTTTTTTATTTTGATAAAGATTGTAATTATCTCCTATGACCGAACAAGTGCATCATTAATTAATAACGAATGCTAAGTTTCGTATATAAAAAGTTCACTAAAGTTAGTGCACTTTAGACATATTTTACAACAATAATCACTTGAAGACAAGAAGTAAAGGTGTTAAGAATCACTTAAGACCACATTTAATTAAGTGTGTTGCTGAAATAACAGCACCCACCTTAGCCACCAAACATTTGCATTTGTATTTGTCATCAAAGATTCAGAGGCCAATCTCTAACATTTGGTGCACAAAAGAGGTTTTGTTTGGTTTTGTTTTGGGTTTCAACATTCAATGATCTGTCTCAGTTTGACCCCATGATTTCTGTCTTCTCCACCAAGGCCACAAACCAAAGAAAATCTCAATTCTCCATCACAGGTTCCTTCTCCCTCTCTTCTATTAATCATTATTAATCAATCAATCATCTTTATTTCTTGTGTCCATCAGCTATGCAAAGCAAACTCATCGATTTTGCTTCCATGCACATAAATTGCCTCAAAATCTTACTATCCTAGGGTTACCAATGTTCCCTCAAGCTTCTTCTTTTAACGCATGCATCAAGTTACAACTTTTGATTGCTTGAACATATTTTTAGCTTTTTGCATACATGTGTTACTACCTCTCTCTCTTCCACTTTTCATGTCTTGTTAAAAAGCTATGCTAATTGTATGGTTCTGGATTCATGGGGGAAACAAACTGATTTTTTATTTTTTTTTCTGAATTTTTCAATTTACAGTGTTGGTTTTGAATTGAAATTTGTCGCCTTGATGGATCCACGTTTCGAGTCCAATTTCATCAACGGTTTTAAACCTAACCAAGTGCCCAACACGGTTGTTGCAGAGGATCAGTTCCTTGTCCCTGTTAATGGGATGATGAGACCCTTTGAGTTTGGGTTCAGTGATAACCCGTTAATTCTTCCACCTGATCTAAACTTTGCTCAGAACCATGTTTCCTTTGCCCCCGATGAGGAGTCTCCGTTGGATGAGATTGATTTTTCTGCCACTGTCTTACGCTACATAAACCAAATGCTTATGGAAGAGGACTTGGAGGCGAAGTCGTGTATGTTTCATGATTCCTTGGCTCTCCAAGCTGCTGAGAAATCATTCTATGAGGCCATTGGTGAGACACACCCTTCTTCAGTAAAAACCTATCACAACGTGGACAGCCCTGAGGATAGTAGTTTCAGTGATTATGGCAGCAGTGGTACAACCACTAGCACTACTAACTCGATTGATTCCCATTGGAATAACGTTGATCTTACAGACTATAAGCCTTCCATACTGCAAACAACTTTTCCCACTGACTTTGTTTTCCAGGCCAGTTCAATCCAATCTTCCATGAACACCACAAGCAACTTCGGTGTTACCGATAGAGGATTCTTGCCAACGGCTGGATTTTTGGATCCAACCTTGTTTAGCAAGAGTGAGTCTGTACTGCAATTTGAGAGGGGTGTGGAAGAAGCCAATAAGTTCCTACCTAAAGTGAATCCTTTGGTTATTGACTTGGAGAACCCCACTTTTAGGAAGGTTCCTCCTCTGCAGGAGGAAATTAAGGCAGAGAGAGATGAAATTTCTGCGGAGTTAAGAGGAAGGAAGAATCACGGGCGGGAAGATGAAGAAGCAGATTCGCAAGATGGGAGAAGCAACAAGCAATCTGCTGTCTACATTGATGACAGTGAGATATCAGAATTGCTTGATAAGGTTCTGCTGGGCACTGGATGCAGAAAGGAGCCAGCTCCTTTGTGTATTTGTTACGCAGACCTTCCTAATGGAGCATCCTCGAGTGCACAGAAGAAATTAGAAGAAACAAACAAGTCTGGTGGTGGGAAGAGCCGTGTTAAGAAGCAAGGAAACACAAAAGGAGTTGTGGATCTGAGGACATTGTTGATTCTGTGTGCACAAGCTGTTTCTTCTGATGATCGTGTGTCTGCTAATGAATTGCTGAAGCAGATAAGGCAACATACTTCTCCTTTGGGTGATGGGACTCAGAGGTTGGCCCATTGCTTTGCAAATGCTCTTGAAGCACGCTTGGCTGGGACAGGAACTCAGATGTATACTGCTTTATCACACAAAAGAACCTCTGCAGCAGACATGGTGAAAGCTTACCAAATGTATATTTCAGCCTGTCCATTCAAGAAGCTATCAATCATTTTTGCAAACCATACAATTCTGCAGCTAGCCATGGAAGTTGAATCTCTTCACATTATAGACTTTGGCATCCGTTATGGCTTCCAATGGCCTGCTCTTATTTATCGTCTATCAAAAAGACTCGGTGGGCCTCCCAAGCTTCGGATTACAGGGATAGAACTCCCACAACCTGGTTTCAGGCCAGCAGAGAGAGTCCAGCAGACGGGGCTGCGCCTTAAAAGATATTGTGATCGCTTTAAAGTTCCATTCGAGTTCAATGCCATTGCACAGAAATGGGAAACCATCAAAGTTGAGGACTTGAAGATAAAGGAGAATGAACTTCTTGCAGTGAATTCTATGTTTAGGTTTCAGAATCTACTTGATGAGACAGTTGTGTTGAACAGTCCCCGTGATGCCGTTTTAAGTTTAATAAGGAAGGCAAATCCCAGTATTTTTATACAAGGTACTGTCAATGGAAGCTACAATGCTCCATTCTTTGTAACACGGTTCCGGGAGGCCCTTTTCCATTATTCTACGTTGTTTGATGTGCTTGACACTAATGTCAGTCGTGAAGATCCAATGAGGTTGATGTTTGAGAAAGAGTTCTTTGGTCGGAGAGTAATGAATGCTTTAGCTTGTGAGGGCTGTGAGAGGGTTGAGAGGCCCGAGACATACAAGCAATGGCAGGTTAGGAACACCAGAGCTGGATTTAGGCAACTTCCCCTGGATAAACATCTCATCAACAAATTAAGATGCAAGTTGAAAGATATATATCACAGTGATTTCATGCTTCTTGAAGATGCAAACTTTATGCTGCAAGGTTGGAAAGGCAGAGTAGTTTATGCTTCATCTTGTTGGGTGCCTGCATAGGCCTTGACAGTGATCTTCTCAGGGTAGTTTTTCATTAGGAGAAATGTTTCATGTGTTTGTAGGGTAGACATGGACTTCCACAAGTCTTATTTATGGCTTAAACTTGACTTATTCTAGAAGCTTATCCCTGCTAATGGAATGACACAGCTCAATTAAGTTTCAGTTCTCAGAACATTTTTAATTGATGAAGTCATGAGCATGACACATTCAAATGTTGAACTCTTCCTTGTTGAGTTCTTATGATAGGTAAGCCTAAGCTGCAGAATCCTGAGATAGCTAGAGATTTTAGAAGTTGAAATGCTGCCAAATACTTCCTTCACTCCGATTTTTTCTGTGTTGTTCTATTTATACACTAATTTTTATGTTTAAATATATCAACATTAGGTATTTTTTATGTGTAGTAGAGGTCAACAAAAAGACCTAGAGAATTGGACTCTCCTTCAGTCTCTAGATGCACCATGGTAGGGTTTTCTTATCCGTCAATATACTATTAAAGTGTAGTCTTCATCATTAAGAACGTATAACTTCTATGCATATTCTCTTTCTCATGTTACCTTGTCTTTTTCTTTATGATGCATCTTTTTCTAAGTTTGTATGATAAGATAATATTCCATTCCTTTTAATCAGTCATTTAACTAAAGGAAATTTCACTCTTATTGTTTCTGAATTTCGTAATGAATGTCTAAGTTTTATTTCTTCTTTGACTGCAAATGTTGAAAATCATTTTTTAAACTTTTCTCTTAATTAAATTGATTTCTTGATTACTTATTTAAATTTTTGTTGATGGTATTTTAATTTAATTTAAAGCAGTTGCAGCGAAATTCTTAAATAAACTAAGTCATATATTGTCATGATAGATATTCGCAAATATATATTTAAATACTATCATAGGCTAATATTATTTATTTATTTATTAAAAATTTAATAATTTTAAAAATCAAGTAAAAATGTTTCAAAATCGTAAAATGAAACTTTATTCGCTTTAATGTAGTTTACAACATCTCAACATTTGAACGTTCGACGTATTCAACGAAGAGAACAAACTCTTATGAAAAGTCTCAAAAAACAGGACACTCGTGAACCGTTGTCGGTCAACTATTGGCATTTTGGTTCGGAATAAATAACCAACCACTCCTTTTTTGTAATTTATATGTTAAAATTGAAGACTTTAATTATAAAATAATTTATTTATGTTAAATTTTATTGATTATAAATTTTATTATATAGATTAGTTATTTATGTTGGGAAATATGCGTGCTAAAGACTAGTTTAATTTAACTTAATTTTTAGTCAGTAAATTAATTTTCAAATCCCATTTCAAAAATTGAAATAACTATCATTTTTCAATTAGCTGAAAAAACCACTTTTTTATTTAATTATAATTTGTTATAACAAGTTTTTTAAATTTAGAATAACTATTTTAAAAAAATATTTTTAGCATAATTTCTTGTTATGACTTTTCGTTTAATGGTTTTAGTTACAGTGAAACTAAATTTTAATACCTTATGATATGACACTGTTGATGCTAAAAAGAGGATCTAGATCACACGTTCAGAAATATAGGTTTTTTTATGTAAAAAAGAACCAATTTTTCTTACATTTTGAAGAAGAATAATTTAAAAAATCTTACACTGCTTGAGAATGAAGACAAAACGTACTTTCTAAAATAGTTTCATTCCTTAAAGGATGTAGATATTTAAAAAATAAAAATAAAAATTGTGAGATGAAGAACAATAATAGATGAAATGATTCAGGAACATGCCTTTTTCCTAAAAAAAAGTGTAATGGAGTTGGGAAAGTGGATTAGAGAATCTTGCATACCTAAATCAAGAAGTTGCAGTTTGTGTGCAGTATTGAGATTGTAGAGACATATACTTATGATGTTCTTCTATTCTTTGACTACAAAAGCACCCTCCTTTGAGCTCCGAACATTCGCGGCGGCATCCCTAAACTAAGGTTTTTGTCATAATAGTCAAAAGGGTTTCCTTTGCCTCTGTTTTTCTTCTTCCATTTTCGATCAATTTTCTTTCCCAACACAAAAGCTTAACTCTTTCACTCTTACCATGGAGCACCCAAACTTCTTCGGTGGTGAAGAAGAAGAAGATGGCATGACCCATCTCACAGACCCGCTTGCTTTTCCGACCATGGATCCTTCTTCCAGAGACCCCTCGCTGGAAGATAACGACTTCTCAGAAACTGCAAAGTTCATCAGCCAGATCCTCATGGAAGAGAACGTCGAACACAAGCCATTCTACGACTCACTCACCTTGCAAGTTACGGAGAAATCTTTCTACGACGCTCTCGCCGGTAACCTACCTCCTTCCCCCAATCAACACCCCCTTGCTTTCAGTCCCGAAGCTGAAACCACCACCACCACTACCACCGCCAGCACCAGCACCAGCAGCAACAGCAGTAACAACAATTTTTCGGATGAAAATTCAAGTGAGTTGAAGCTTCCTTCTCCAGATTCTGTTTTTAAGTTTAACTCCCGCGCCCTTTCTCAGCCGTCTCCGTCCATTACCGCCAACCATGGACTCCAAGATTTGGATTTTTCTATTGCCAAACTCTTATCACAGAATATTTTCAACGATGTTGACTCCGTTTCCCAGTTCAGGCGGGGCCTGGAGGAAGCTAGCAAGTTTCTTCCTCCGGGACCTAACCTTGTGACTGGTCTAGGTTCAAACGGAGAACAAGCGTTGAATAAGTTTGTAGATACTTCGTATGGGTTGAGTGGGAAAAATCACAAGAGGGACGAGAGATACGCTATAGAGGAAGAAGAAGAAGAAGAAGGGAGAAGTAACAAGCAGACAGCACTTTCCCATGCCGATGAGAGTGATTTGTCAGATGCTTTCGATCGGGTGTTGCTTCATGAGGGAAACATGTGTAGCCAAATCAGTTCTTTGCCAGGTGGAGCAGTGAAGGTCGATGAAGCAGATGGAGGGAAGAGTCGTTCGAGGAGAAAAGGGAGGAACAAGGAAACAGTTGATTTGAGGAATCTTTTGTTGATGTGCTCACAATCTGTGTATGCCAATGACAACAGAACGGCCAATGAATTGCTGAAGCAGATTAGGCAACACTCTTCTCCCTTTGGAGATGCATCACAGAGGTTGGCTCATTACTTTGCCAATGGTCTTGAGGCACGCTTGGTTGGGGATGGTACAGTTGCACAGGGAATGTATTCTTTTCTGACCTCTAAGAGGAGTTCTGCAGCAGAGTTTCTCAAGGCATACCAGGTTTTCCTTTCCGCTTCCCCTTACAAGAAGTTTATATATTTCTTTGCGAATAAAATGATTATGAAAGCAGCTGCAAAGGCAGAAACCATCCATATTATTGATTTTGGCATCCTATATGGTTTCCACTGGCCAATTCTTATAAAGTTTTTATCAGATAGAGAGGGTGGTCCTCCCAAACTGAGGATCACAGGGATAGAGTTTCCCCAACCAGGCTTTCGTCCCTCTGAAAGGATTGAGGAGACGGGTCACCGTCTTTCTAACTATTGTAAGCGTTACAAGGTTCCCTTTGAATACCATGCCATAGCATCAAGGAACTGGGACACAATTCAGGTTGAAGCCCTTAAAATTGAGAGCAATGAGTTTGTTGCTGTCAATTGTCATATGAGGTTTGAGAATTTACTGGATGAGTCTATTGAAGTGGACAGTCCTAGAAATGCAGTCTTGCATTTGATCAGGAAGATAAATCCAGATATATTTACTCACTCCATCACTAATGGATCATACAATGCCCCCTTCTTTGCCACAAGGTTTAGGGAGGCTTTGTTTCATTATTCTGCTATTTATGATATGTGTGACACTGTCATACCTCGAGAAAACGAATGGAGGTTGATGATTGAGAGAGAGTTTTTGGGCCGGGAGGCTGTGAATGTTATAGCATGCGAAGGTTCTGAGAGACTTGAGAGGCCTGAGACATACAAACAGTGGCAGGCTAGGAATACAAGGGCTGGCTTCAAGCAGCTCCCATTGAATCCGGAATTGATGACCAAGTTTAGGACCAAGTTAAAGGAATGGTACCACAGAGATTTTGTCTTTGATGAAGATAACAATTGGATGCTTCAAGGTTGGAAGGGCCGCATTCTGTATGCTTCCACTTGTTGGGTGCCGGCATAATGAATGTTACTGAAGTGGGTTCCGAACTCATACTAGACTAAAGGTGTGATTCTAAGAATTAGTCACTGACTTTTACTCTATCCATTTCTTGTTTTCCCTGTCAAGGATTTGAGTTATAGTCTGCTAACACTTGCTTGTTGCTTGAGCTTTGAGATATTTCAGGTTGTTGTAATGGTGAAGCTTATTTTTCTCGTTACACTGTTCCAGGTTCTGGTACCTACTTGCTTCACCTTCAGGTGCTGTGATGAAGATTGTACCAAAATTTGAACCGTGTTACTTGGTAAAATTATGGCATGACTTTGCTTGTAGGATAGAGACTTGTGAAAATAATGCAATTTCTATAATGATAAGGAAGGTGTACTAGAGTAGGAGAATCCTTGTAAAATGTTTGCTAGAGTACTTGTGATCAAAATATCGAGTTGTTTTCTTTCTAACCAACATGTATTAGGCATTTCACATCCTTCTATTTAAATCTGTAATACGTTGTCTCTTGAACCAAATTAGCTACTGAATTGACATGATGTAACAGATGACAATGTTCAGTTTGTTTTTCCGGTGATGCTTGCAATTTTATTTTGTTGCAGTAAAAGTCATGATTTCCAGCGATAGCTTGTCTAAAATTTTCGGGTAATTTGTTCCACTGATCAAAGAACTTCAAATTTTTTATTTGTTGCTACTACTTAGATATAAACTAGAATATTCAGATAAGAATGCTGACAAATGCCTGGTTCTCCTAGCTTTCTTTCCCTGCCTTAATTGTGCCACTAAAAACTAAGTTTAAACTTTTAACAGTGCTTTACGAGATATAACTTCATTAGATCTTATAAATTGCATGCTCTTTGGTTGCATTATTTTTTAAAAATTTTCCATTAACATTGGCTCTTGATGCTTCTATGAATGCTATTTTCTTATTACGTGCCATTGCCAAAGTGATTTACCCGTGATTTATTATCATGCTGCCAAATAATCTGTTGGCTGTTGCTGCAATTGTGAAATATATTATTCATGATATGAATTGATTAATTTCAATGATTTTAGACTGTGAAACTTGATTTAGAAATTAATAATAGTATGAAGTTTCGTAAATATTGTTTTACCTGACATAATCTTTCAGTACCTCAAGAACTTGAAGTTGAAGATCGAAAGGTGGTTATTGATTAATAAAACAAGCAAAGTTACTGTACTAGAAAACTATTTTATTTATTAAAGTTAATTCTATCTGACTTTTGAACAAACAAACACTTAAGTATGGTTGCTGGAAGTGGAAGTTTACTTTGTCTGAGGCAATCACAGTATCAGCAGAAGTATCTTAAGCAATTTGCTGGAAGTGATTGAAATAAATTTGATGGTCAACTGAAAAAAAGTTATTCTGGGGAAATGGTTTTGACAGAATGTTGAAACAAACTTAGCCAAAAATATATATATATAGCAAGATTGAAGGAATGTAATGTTTTGAAGTTGTGTACATATATACTTTGCATTGATTTAGCAATTTGCAAAATACTTGCAACATAATCTCATATGTTCAAATTTTAACTAAGTAGCAATTTGGGAGGGAATCATTTATGGTTTATTTGATACATTGATTCTTAATCTTGATATAGTGATTTCTAATTTCACTCTGTATCTTGTTCTTGCCACTGTTTCAAATTTTAAACCAGAAAACCCTACCAAACATAATCAATATAACTTTTTGTTATTTTTAATGTTTGTATGCCAAATATCAGTCTAATGGAAGCAATCCTAAAACTACGATTCTAAGAATCAATCACTGCCTTTTTTTCTATCAAGCTCCTATTTTCTCAGTTAAAGCTTTGTTCGAGTTGTAAAACTTCGCTTGTGTATTTGCAAGAAAATTATTGTATTTTTGGATTCAATTAACGATTAACCGATTTCAAAACGTACATTAGGTATGTTACTAACAATATACATCTCTAGAAAAATATCATATACTAATGAATTTGAACAAAGAAATCCAATAGTTTTAGATAGTATATATATAGAGAGAGAAGAAATTTTTCGATAAAAAATATTAAGATTGGTAAAGGTTGATAAACTCAAACTCTAATTTTATTCTGCATAAGGTTTTCATATTTGTTCTACTTTTCTTTACTTTAATTTTTACTTTTTTTACGATGATTCTCTTTTATTTATGATTAAATATTTTTTTCTTACGATGTTTATATTATAAAATGTATTCATTATAGATATTATTAATTTGTGATAAAGTAATATGTGTAATCATGAGTATATTGATAATTTGTTTAGAGTCACAAACTTTTCCTATATCAAAAAAGTTTTTTTTCATTAAATTGTAAAAACAAAATAAAAAAGGCATCACAGAAAAATAAAACAAAAATCAAAAGAATAACATTTTCATAGCATATTTCTTTTGAACCACATTCTTTTAAAATTGTTGTGTTATTTAATTTTTTTTCCGGTAACACGTTATCACTTTGAAAGAAATTTTTATTAGATTGATAACATTTACCAAAATCGAATTGGTACAATGCATTAAAAATAAATTTTGATGATTAAATATTGATAGTTGAGTCGTGAATGCCTTTTTCCTTTCTAATTTCTTTTGTTTAAAAAATAATTTGAGTCTAGCAAGAGTCATTTTCTTTTTTGGTTTATAAGATTCCCTAATAGATTTTAAACATAAAACAAATACAACATACTTTAAGTAAAATTAGATTTTTGTTTTCTCACTCTGTATTTGTTTTCTATTTTTTCTTTCTAAGAAATTGCATGCAGGAATAATTCATTTAAATTCAAATTACATTTTAGTTTGAACAATTTTTAGATTATTAAACTATTATATTTTTATTTCAAGTTTATTTTAAGCTACTTAAGATTCTATTAATATTATCAAGTAGACCTAAATGTCAACAAGTTAGACAGGAAAAATTCTATTTTTAAAATTATTAGACTAGTGCTAGATGCCCAAAATTACATATCCAGCATTCCATAGAATATATATATATATATATATATATATATATATATATATATATATATATATATATATATATATATATTTTGTTTGTGCACATAATTTGATTTGAGAATATACTATAATCTAATGCCAAACATATTCAATATGTTTGTTTGTCTGTGCACATAATAGATTTACTTGTAAAAGGAGTGTGTGAATCTGTTTTCCTGCAATGTTATAAAGTTGTATATGCATTATCAAATGAATATAAGTGTTAGGAATAGTTTAAGTAACACATTGGTTAGAAATGAGAAACTATAGTATTGAATAAAAATAAAGACTTATAAATTCATTGTCTTAAGACTGTGGGTTGAGAGTGATGTCAATATCTTATGCGATTGTATTTAAGTCTCATTGGTGTTATATTTCCCCGATAATACCCTCTTTATAAACCTAACAAAAAGTTATGTTGTTCTGATAGCACATGTCTTCAAGATAAAGAGCCAAAACTGCTACATATCAGTGGCTTCACCACATACTTGTGTCAGTATGTGAGACATGTTGATTCCAAGAAATATTGTGAAACCTGCAACAGATTTATGAGCTGGTGTGGTGTTATCAGCTATAACTGTATCGTGTTAGAGTATATATTGTTTCCCATTGAAGATAAGTTTCAAGGATTAGCGTCGTACATCAGCTTCTAGGATTGGCCCTTCAACAAAATCTACCCCATGAAGATAGAGTTTTTTGACAACAGTAACACCATCCTCCTCCGAAATAGGAAGGTTCGCGGTCATGTTCATGACCATGATAGTCAAACTTCAAAGGGCTGCTGCATACGTTGCTGTTTGCAGCTTTGTGACTGAATTCCCCATTTTTCTTTCTTCTTTCTCTTTCTGAACACTACAAAAAGCCATAACGATGGAGCCCAACTTTCCCGGAGTTGACCTGTTTGATGAAGAGGAGAACATATCACACCTCTCAGAATCACTTGGTTTTGCTAGAATGGATCCTCCACTTGAAGACAACGACTTCTCAGAAACCATCAAGTTCATAAGCCAGATCCTCATGGAAGAGAACGTTCAGCTACAGAATCCATTCTACGACTCACTCACCTTGCAGGTTACCGAGAAGTCCTTCTATGATACTCTAGTGGGTAACCTTTCCCCTAATCAACACGCCCTTCTTCTCAGCCCCCAAGGTGAAACCACCGCCACTGATAACAACAGTTTTTTAGATGAAATTTTCCCTTCCCCGGATTCTGTTTCTGCTTCTGCTTCTACTTTTCAGTCTGTTAGTCATGGATTCTCAGATTTAGATTCTTCTATTGCCAAACTCTTGGCACAGAATATGTTCAATGATGCTGATTCTATTTCCCAGTTCAGGAGAGGATTAGAGGAAGCTACCAAGTTTCTTCCTTCTGGCCCTGAGCTTGTAACTGGTCTCCATTTAAACGGTGAAGAACAAATCGAAACGTTTGAAGTTAATTCCAAGAGTAGAAAGAATCACGAGCGTCAAGAGAGAGATACCACAGAAGAAGAAGGGAGAAGTAGTAAGCAATCGGCACTTAGCCTTGTTGATGAGAGTGACATTTCAGATGCCATAGATCGGGTGTTTCTAAGTGTGGAAAACGTGGGCAGTGAACACGATTCCTTGCAGAGTGGAGCAGTGAAAGGTGAGGAGCGACATGGAGGAAAGTGCCGATCAAAGAAAAAAGGGACGAAGAAGGAAACTGTGGATTTGAGGAATCTTCTGCTGATGTGTGCACAATCTGTGTATGCCAATGACAATAGAGCTGCCACCGAATTACTAAAGCAAATTCGGCAACACTCTTCGCCCTTTGGTGATGCATCACAGAGGGTAGCTCACTACTTCGCCAATGGTCTTGATGCACGCTTGGTTGGGGCTGGTTCTTGCGGTCATGAACTATTTTCTTTTCGGAACTCTCAGAGGATTACTGCTGCAGAGTACCTGAAGGCATATCAAGTGTTTCTATCTTCCACCCCTTTCAAGAAGTTTACATATTTCTTTGCAAACAAAATGATTACGGAAGCAGCTGCAAAATCAGAAACTCTCCATATTATTGATTTTGGCATCCTATATGGTTTCCAGTGGCCAATTCTTATAAAGTTTTTATCAGATAGAGAGGGTGGTCCTCCCAAGTTGAGGATCACAGGGATAGAGTTTCCCCAACCAGGTTTTCGTCCCTCTGAAAGGATTGAGGAGACGGGTCACCGTCTTGCTAACTATTGTAAGCGTTACAAGGTTCCCTTTGAATACCATGCCATAGCATCAAGGAACTGGGAAACTATTCAGGTGGAAGCCCTTAAAATTGAGAGCAATGAGATAGTTGCTGTCAACTGTCACATGAGGTTTGAACATTTACTGGATGAGAGTACTGTTGAAGTGAACAGTCCTAGAAATGCAGTTCTTCATTTGATCAGGAAGATAAATCCGGATATCTTTACTCAGATCATTATTAATGGATCATACAGTTCCCCTTTCTTTACCACACGGTTTAAGGAGGCACTGTTCCATTTTTCTGCGGTTTATGATCTGTTTGACACTGTCATACCTCGTGAAAACGATTGGAGGTTGACGATTGAGAGAGAGCTTTTGGGTCGGGAGGCTATGAATGTCATTGCATGTGAAGGTTCTGACAGGGTTCATAGACCTGAGACATACAAACAATGGCAAGTTAGGAATACAAGGGCTGGTTTCAAGCAGCTCTCATTGAAGGAGGAATTGATGGCCAAACTTAGGACTAAGTTAAAGGAATATCACAGGGATTTTGTCTTCAATGAAGATAACAATTGGATGATTCAAGGTTGGAAGGGCCGAATTTTTAATGCTTCCACTTGTTGGGTGCCCACATAATGAGATGCCACTGCACTTCTGCACTTGGTTTAGAACTCAGACTAGACAATGTTGAAGCTTGACTTAGTATCTGCTAACACATCATGGTTATTTGAAATATTTAAGCAAAGGCATGGTTCAATGTTGAAGCTTATTTTGCTCGTTAAATAAAAAATTGCTGTGATGAAGATCGCACCAAGCTTTGCACAAGTTACTTGGTAAATTCATGTCACCAATTTACTGGTATAATTGAGACTAGTGAATGTAATGCTAATTCTATAATGATAAGGAAGGAATAATAGAGTAGGATATGCGCTTGCCTATTTCCCATGTTTACTTGAATACTTACAATTATTATGTTGAGGTATTTCACATCCTTATTAATAATTATGTAAAATGTTTTTGCAGGAAAAATTGTCCCTTGAGCTAACCTTGCTCTAAAAATGCTTCATATTTTGTTCCACCGATCAAAGAGTTTAGTATTTAGTACATATTGTTGTTACATAAATGGTAAAGAAAAGAATACGAGTGCTGATAAATGCTAGCTAAGTTTGAACTTCTAACAATGGTTAACAAGATAGAACATATTTGGATCTTAAAAGCCAATGGCTGATTCTTAGAAACCTACCTTTTTGTCTAGTTATAAGTCCTGAACCTGGTTCAATAACATCTCTTTATGCCAGCACCCAACAAGTGGAAGTAACAAAATCTGTGGTACCATTTCCTTAACTTAGTCTTAAATTTGGCCATTAATTCCGCATTCTATATGATCCATTAGTGATGGAGTGCTAATAATATCCGGTTACTGTAATTTCAGAGTTGTAAAGTGAACATATTTTCATAACCTATTGGTTCCTTTGAGCCACATGATGGAAGCATACCAGTTATAAAAGTCACTCTCTTCATGAGACATATATATCTCAGAAAAAGATTAAACTTTAATGAATGATCCAATAATAAATAGTTCGATAAGTCTTCACACACAAGATCATTTTGAACATTCAATGAACTTTTAATATATTGTATTGCTGACATACTACGACAGTATATATAATCCATAATGGTTGCTACTGTTACTTTGCTATATATAGTAACGCAAACTCACCTTCTCATTCTTCATAGACATTCCACTCATTCATTCAAAGTGAAAGCCAAAAAGTGTCATTCTGAATTTTTGTTTTGTAAAATACTGTGTATATCTTGTTTAGTCATCCACAGTGAGTCAATATAAGTAAATAGTCTCGTGTATTTCAGATATTACAATCTTCATAAATTGTGTATGTCCAAAACTCTAAAAAACGAGAGAAACAAAAGTGTTACTTCAGTCAAGGATATGAATACAAAAACTGATGTAACATTACCCAAATCCGAATTGTGTAAGTCACAATGGAATCATATATCAACAACTAAACCATGAAAGACACAAAAATTGCAATTCACAAGTAAAATCAGCCAGAAAAGAGGGACTCGTCAATTTCAATCTTCACCACCTCATTATCTTCGAACCTATCTTTCTTGGAAGGTGCAGGTGGAGCATAAATCCTCGGTGGCCCTCTACCCTTCTTCTTGTCCTTTGGCCTCGCCTAAAATAATAAGCCCCCAATCCCATTTACAATATTAGGACCACGAAAAGCTTAACATTAAAACTGAAAAAGAGAATATGGAAGCAGAAGTTTACATTCCCAAACGAATGAGCGAAGCGCTTTCCCTTTGCAGTTTTCCTGTCCCCTCTGCCACAGTACACTGGGAGATAACAAAAGACATAAAATTGGGAAATGGGGAGTTAGAATTCGTCCAGAATAAAGAAAAGTGGTTAAAAAATGGATTTAGTGTTGCAGAAAGTACCAGAAGGGGTTGGGGAGAGTGTGGAGGTTGCAGAGGCTGAGAGGGAAGGGAAAGGAGTGGAGAGTGGTGAGAAGAGAGTTTGGGAGTGAGAGAAGGAAAGGTGAGAGGTGGAAGTGTGAAATTGAGTGAAAAGTGGAGGAGGTGATGCTAGGAGCAGTGACGCCATGGCTGAGGAGAACTCAAGGGATAAGGTTCCACAAAGAGGAATATGGTGCAGTGTACGAGGGTAGCTTCTATAGTGTAATTGGAAGAGGTCTTTTTATCAAAAGAAAAGTGGGAATATGGAGAATAAAAAAAGAAAGAAAATTCAAGGGGTAAAAGGATAGAGAGAGATTGTAATTTAAAATTGCAAAACTCATATATTGATTTTGTTGAAGGTGATATGAATTCTGCCTTGAAATAAATTAACTTATAAAATCACACTCTTAAATAAAAAGAATTGTATTATAATAATTATAATTTTTGACTTAGTAAGAACTTGATCAAATCCATCATAAAGTAGGTTTCATATTAAAGAATATTCTCGATTTGTTTTTTGTTCTTGTAAATTTGATACTCAATTTCAGTTTTATTCTTTTGACTTCATTTCTATTCATGGTTACGTTTGTTTCCTCCACCTATTTTGTTGTTATACATTTTTTTTTCTTCCAAAACTAGTTTCATGGTTGGAGAGACTAAAACTTGTTTTTGTATTTTAACACCGAATTCAATATAGAAATATGTTGAATTTCAAAAGATAGACAATGATATTATTTAATTTAAATGTTTTTTGATTAGCAAATACAGGAATTAGTCACATTGAATTAAATCTATGAAATCTGTTTTGGTTGAATTATTCAATCATGTGTATCTTTATATTTATATTTCTACACCTTCTAATAAGTTGTTTCTATTTTAATCTTGTGTTTGATTATGCTTGAAGTCACCTTGAATGAATTGCTACTTTCTCTATTTCTCGCCTAAATAATGTTCAATATATTTGATCTTAAATGATGGAAGCTTGTTATTTTAACTTAGCACTAGATTAAGTATGCAATTATGCTTAACTTTAGAGAATGCACACTAACTACCTTTTCAAGTACACAATGAATCTTAGATACAAGGTTGTTTAATTATTCGGATGGTATGATACTCATTTTGGTAGGAGAATCTCAATTTGATACCTGTACTTAAAAAAATATCAATTGTGTGCCAACTTTTAAAAATTAATTTAATTACGTCCCTTTCAAGAAAAAGTTATTAATGTCTTTAACATGTCACGTGTCAACCTCTAACTTTTTTGATTTTTTTGATTTTCTTTTTATTTAATTTTTTAATTTTTTTTTACAAAAACTTTTTTTTGCCATATGTCACGTCCCTAATGTAACATATGTCAACCTCCAATTTATTTTTATTTTTTGCAAAAATTTTAATTTTGACATTTGTCTTGATTTCAATTTAGTACTCATACATGCTTTTTTATTCAATTTAGTCTCTACTTTTATGTTTTTAGTTCAATTTTGTCCTTGTAATAACTGAAATATATTTTTATAATTTATTTTTTATAAAATTAAAATTAATTAAATTAAATATTTTATAAAATTAAGTACTGATATTTATATTAAATTTTTTGTTAAAAAATTAAAATTAAAAAAATTAAAAAGAAATCAAAAATTAACAAGTGTTACATTAGAGACATAAAAGTTTTAAAAATAAATAAAAGTAAAATAAAAAAACAAAAAGTCAAAAGTTGACATATGAGATATCATAATTTTTATTTTTTTTTAAATAACTTTATTGAAACCATTTTCAAAAATTAAAACGAATTAACATTTTATTAAGGACAAATACCAAATTCATACTCCTATGTAAAAATGGATACCAAGTAATTAAACCTAAACAGAGAGAACAAAAATTCACTGTACTTGCTTAATTTCTAAATCTTGGTTTAGGAACAAAACACTTTGACGGTGGTTCACGCTTATACTTGCTCTGAATTTTAGATTTGTGAATTTCTAAAGTTAAGACAGGATAGACAACTATGGTTTGTTTTTTGTAAGTACTATGGTCGGTTTCCCATGTATTTGTCTAACACGTGGCCCTCCTTTTCCTCTGCCCAACAATCATTCATTATGTTTGTTTGTATCTACAGAATATAAACGAACGAATATGCGACAATTTTATGAAAAACATAAAAAAGTAAATTAACTTTAAAAAAAAAAAAAAAAAAAACAGAGTGGATTTACGAAAAAAAGAAGAAGCTAATGTGTAATCTATAAAAAAATTTACATAATAAATCATAGATATACATATTAATAAAATATTTACAAGTATAATCGATTTACCAAAATTATACTCATATGATTTATTAATATTTATATTTATAAACTTTATATAATAGGATAAACCAAATTATATCTATAAATTTTTAATAACTATATTATTAATATATTTTTATATTGTAATAATATTAAAATATTAAATAATTTAATTATACAATTTTATTAATTAAAATATTTTTGTTAGTTATCACACTCACAAACTTACTTTTTTTCTTTTCTTTTCATTTTTTAACTTTTCATCTTTTTATCCAAACAATCTCATTTTCTAATTCTTTTCTCCTTAAATTCATTATTTTCCACGTCTTCCAGTTCATTCTCTTGTCTAAACAAAGTTTTACTTTTCAAATTTCAAACTTAGTTCACGTTTACAATCACAAACAACACAAATTTATTTATCAATTTAAAACATAACACCCCTCCCTCTTATTGAGAATTTAAGCAATTTCATAAATTCTATATTAGTTAAAAATGAATAAAATAAACAACATATTAATAAAAAATAATTAAATATATTTTTACTCTTTTAATTTTGATATAAAATTAGAATTCATTTTATCTTAAGTGATCAAACTTTAAAAGTAAATAAATACTATAATTCTAATCTAACTATATTAAATTCATTTAAACTATTTAATCTGTTTGATACACTACGAAATATCATTTAATACATCAACAAAATTTTAAGGTCGTTAAATCTAAATGGTTATATCCATTAGGAACTGAAACAAATTTTAATTTTATGTTTAAATTTAGAAACTATAATTATATTTAACTTAATAAAAGCTACGAATTTATTTATAAAAGTTTTTAATCAAAAATGATTTTATAAGTTTATTCATAACATTGTATTGTATTAATTTTTTAAAATTGAAAATAGTGCTGTAATAGAATTTATCTAGAACTAATATAAATTTATTTAAGAGTAAGTGAAGTCAAATTCTTTATAATGCTTCACTTAAAAATCAAACATTTAATTGTTTGAAGTCCAAGGTGACTACAGAAGCCTCACCATTGTCTCTCCCTTTTTCCTGTGCTGACGGCTAGCCACTCATTAGATTGGAACACAATTTTCTCTTTCTCTCACTCAAATTCATTCAAATATCATCATTTTCTTAATATATATAAACGTATATTGTTTCAACTATTTTTCTTAAATAATAATAATTCCCGACAACATTTTTTTCATCCTTCTCGATTTTGTTTGTACAGAGATTGAGTTTATAATTGATAGCACCAATTCGGAAACAGCATATCTGCGATCTGATTCATTCCTCGTTTACCACACCATTTTTATTTTATTTAATTCTCATCGAATATTCCATTTCGAAACACAACACAAGACAGATTCACTCACCCAGATTCTGTGAAGTTGAAAATGAACAAAATCAGAGTCTAGATACGTGATTGCATCCACAACTTGGAGGACAAACAAAAGAAAATAAAAAGTCATGAACATAATATATTTATATATAAACATGAATTATTAGGGTCTAGGGGATGTATCTGGATAAATCTAATATCGAAAAGCTTAAAGAATGTTGTGGAAGAATTTTCTAAAGGGAAGCCTTCAACAACTAAAAGTAATTGGTAAGGAAAAATATTTGAAAGAATTAAATAGTGACGTAGAAAAGAGATGCATTAATATTTGATAATCCATTTAATAAAGATTTAATTTGTGATAATATATTGACACTAGTTAGATTTAAGATGTTGACGCTAAGTCAAATGTGTCTGGACATCATGAAAAACGAATATTTTATTAATAAATTGTATTTAATTAAGTAATACACGCTTTAGTCAATAACTTGTTGGTCAAGGATACCTTTCAACATGTGAGCTTCTGATTTGACTAACGAACCTTCTTTCACTGCTTCCTTGTTTTGAGATAATCCTCCCTATTCTTTTCAAAAATAATACTTTTAAATTATATATATATTTTCCATGAATCAACTCAGATTTACTCAAACATTATATCTTGATCATATGTACTTTGTTTTTCATAAGATTCTAAAATTATAATAAAGGTTTAATTAGTCAGATGGTGTCCATTTTCGTTTAAATGTGTCAGTTTGATACTGTTTTAAAAAATGTGTTAATTGAATCTCAACTTTTGAAAAGATGTTTCAATTAACTCCATTGCAGCAAAAAATTATTAATCCCATTAACAGTATTGATATTTAAAATAACTTACAAAATTAAACATTGATATTTATATTAAAATTTAGTAGTAAAAATCATTAATTAAGTTAACGGCTTTAATAATTTTTGTCTTAAAAGGATTTAATTAAAACATTTTTTCAAAAATTAGGATTTAATTGACACATTTTTAAAATATGAGTACCAAAATGATACATCTGAACTAAAATGTATACCATATGACTAATTAAATCTATAATAAATAACTCTCATTAGAAAGTGACAATTAGCTTATCATAAATCTATTCAATTTTAGTAGTAGGTTTATATTTCTAATGCTAGGATGACATAAAATATTCGTTATTAAGTTAAATGCATAAGTCAAATGTATGCATATGTCGGTTTTACTTGAAGTTTTTCTATGTAACTAGATAATAATAAAGCCAATATATATTTCTTAGATTATGTTTGGAATGGAGATGAAATTGAAAGTAAAAATTAATGAATATGAAGAAGAAGAAAAAAAGCAAATGAAAGTGAAGCTGTTTATTAAAAAAGAGAGTGAAAAAAAAAATTTGTGAAAATTAATAAATAAGATGATTGGTTTGATAAATTAAAAAAAATCATAATAAAATTTATTAATAAATTAAAGTTAAAATCGGTTTTTAAATTGAATATAAAATTTTTATCAAATTTTAATAAGAATTTTATTAAAAATTGTGTTTACCGTTCTTACTTAACCACTTTAGGGATATTCCTATACATCACACATGAAAACTATGATGAAACCATCCGATCAAGGTTTTCCAAAATCAAATATTACATACATATATACCCAATCTCTCTATATATATATATAATTAACAATACAATTTATAGTATGTTTTTTAACTTGTATTTTATGATTTGTTACTTAAAAAAATAAAATAAAAGAAAGACTAATTAAACGAGAACAAATAAATATAATACGTTTGTAATTTTTAACGATATAAATATATATTTAAAAATCAAACTAGAAAATTTTTTAAGATAGTGACGTTTAACATAATCGTTTAGGATTAAATTTGAAACTTTAAATATAAAATAATTACATTAAAAATTTTCAAAATTATGTATGGTTAACATTTTCACCAATATTAATAATTATATATGATAATAAATAATTCATATTAATAACACGATTAAAAAGGTAGTTTACTAATTTAGTTTGATTAATTAAAATTTTTTCCTCTCTAGAACAAAACTAATTGATTGGTAATCATATTTATTCGAATTTTATGTTTCTTCTGTCTAGATAAACTAAAACAAAACCGACACGTGATTTTATTTTCTTTTCTTTCTTTCTATAAAATCCGACATTGGACTTTTATTTGGTCGTACAATAAGTTTATCCGCATTTATTAAATAAAGGATATACGTTTTTAATCAGTTTTCGTGTATATTTATTACAATTTTAATGAAAAAAAATATCGTCTTAAATACTTGTGTTGTAGTGTTAAAGTAATGAAAAAAAAAAATTCGTCTTAAAGACTTAGAAATAGCTTTAATAAATAAATATTGATAAAAAGTAAAATATGATCATTAAAACATGAATTAATAAGATATTTTGGTCGTAGTTGCCAAGGTTTATTACTTTATTTTTATTCTGATAATTATTAGCTATTTTATGTGGTAACCAAATTGATTGATTGATGAATATAAAAAACAAGGATCAAATTGATGATAATTATTATATTCAAATGGATTAATGAATACTAATTTAAAAGAAGGAAAAAAGAAAAAACAACTTGTTAAAGATTGCATTTAGAACCGTGTTTGAGAATCTCCTTCACTCAATTTCTAATGAAGTTAAAAATATTACATTTACTTTTTTTATATAAAATTAATTTTTTTAATTATTATGGTTAAAATCAAATATATTTTTAAATTAAAATAAAAAACAATATTTTAATTTTGATAATTTTGACGAAAAATATTTAACAAGGTCAAAAAGTTAAAATATTTTATTATACATTTTTTAAAGAAATTACAAAAATAAACAAATTTCCTACAATGGGATGATATTATAAATTTGCTAATTCAATTAAAATAATTGATGTTCATGTTTCAATTTGAATATTACATAAAATTTTCAATAAATAGTGGTTATTATTATTTATAAGTTTAAATTGATAATTTATTCCCACGATAATTACAAGAAAGTAGTGGTGAAAAATTGTGTCTGACCCACACCTTTTAAAAACACGTACACCTTCCTAGAAACTTCAGAACCTTAAAGGAAAAGAGCAAAGGTTTGTTGTTGTAAATTAGTATATATTAGTATTCCCATTCAGTACCTTTCCCCTGCTTTACTTCTGCTCACTCTTAGTTGCATTGTCTTGGTTCGGTAACTCCTCACAAAACTAGGTTTCTCTTTCTCTCTCTTCTCTTCTCTCGCTCTCTCTCTGTCTCTGTCTCTTATTCATTCATACCTTCATTCTTCTGCGTTATAATCTATATTTCCAAAAATATAGGACTAGAGTCACTGTAGTTTTCGTTAGATCTCTGAATTTTTCTTCATTATTGTTGCTTGCTTGATCTGTTATTGTTTTGTCTTTGGGGTGGTAGAAGATTCTGCTTAGTCAAAGATTCTTGTCTGCTATAGCAAAGCACCGTAGGAACTAGATCTCTGTGGAAAGTAAAGTTTTTTTTGTTCGAATTCTATTCTGGCTAACATCATGCTCTCCATGGATTCCCTTCTGGATAATTTTCCTGGTTCGGCAAATGGATTCATATTTGAAAACGGTTCTGTCTCGTTGTTTACGAATCAGAACAGGGTAAGTGAGTTCAAGTTGGATGATTCACCTGTCTCGGTGTTTACGAATCAGAACGGGGGAAGTGAATTCAAGTTGGATGATTCACGTTCCCCGTCAGAGTCTGCCGCCGATGATGCTCCCTCTTCTGGGACAAGCTCTGACGGAGAACACACAGAGAGTACTAAGCTCTCCAATCCCATGCTCAGGTACATAAGTGATATCCTCATGGAAGAAGAGGATGATTTGGAGCGCAAACCCTGCATGTTGCACGATTGTTTGAGACTCCAGGCTGCTGAAAAATCATTCTATGATGCTTTGGTTCATAGTCACCCATCATCACCTCGTCAATTTAACGATAACCCAGACCCAGATGATAATTTTGGTGGAACCACTAGTTCTGAGAGTTATAGCAGTTATACCACTGACAATTCATGCGAGTCTGATAGGTTTAACGGTGCTGGTGATTTTGATTCTTATTTGCTACAAAGATCGCTGCATAATTCTCAGGAACACGCTTATGTTGCTCCTGATCTGATTAGAGGGGCACAAGCTGAGTTCCATTTTTCAAATGGAGCCTGGAATTTGATTCAGTCGCAGAACAAGGCGGGCGTAACTGAAGAGAGTGTGACAAGGACAGGCAAAGGATCAAGGGAGAAGAGGAGCCATCTCATGAAAGATGATGTCTCACATGAAGAAGAGGAGAGAAGCAATAAGCTTTCAGCTGTCTATTCTGATGATTCGGAGTCATGTAGCATGTTCGATGAAGTGCTGTTTTGCAGTGATGGCAAGAGTCCAGCCATTTTGAAATCTGACCGTGAACCGTCATCATCACAGCTTGCTGATTCAGGAGGATCTAATGGGAAGACAACACGTTCGAAGAAAGGTCCCAACAAGGGAAAAAGTGCAAGAACAACGGTGGATTTATGGACTTTGCTAACTCAATGCGCACAAGCCGTGGCTAGCTTTGACCCAAGGACTGCAAATGAAATCCTCAAGCAGATTAGGCAGCACTCTTCACCTTCAGGCGATGGACTTCAGCGTTTGGCTCACTACTTTGCCGATGGTCTGGAGACAAGGTTAGCTGCAGGGACACCAAAGTTCATGCTGTTTCAGTCAGCATCTGCTGCAGATATGTTAAAAGCTTACAGAGTGTATGTCACATCATCACCATTTCACTGGATGTCATATTTCATGGCTAACCGCACTATTCTTAAGTTTACAAAAAGTGAAAGCAGTCTTCACATTATTGACTTTGGGATTAGCTATGGCTTCCAGTGGCCTTGCCTCATCCAACGGCTTTCACAGAGAGCAGGAGGTCCTCCGAGGCTTCGTATAACAGGAATCGATTTTCCTCAGTCAGGGTTTAGGCCAGCAGAAAGGGTAGAGGAGACGGGGCGGCGCCTAGAGAAGTACTGCAAGAGATTTGGAGTCCCTTTTGAGTACAATGGCCTTGCTCAGAAATGGGAAACCATAAGACTTGAGGACCTCAAACTTGATAGGAGTGAAGTAACTGTGGTTAACTGTTTGTACAGAATGAAGAACCTGTCGGATGAAACTGTGACTGCAGACTGTCCTAGAGATGCTGTGCTGAGGTTGATCAGGAGGATCAATCCAACCATCTTCATGCACGGGGTTGGCAATGGCACCTACAATGCACCATTCTTCTTGACAAGGTTCAGGGAAGCACTGTTCCACTTCTCAGCATTGTTTGATATGTTTGAAGCTAATGTGCCTCGGGAAGATCCATCTAGGCTTATGTTTGAGAAAGGGTTGTTTGGAAGGGACGCAATCAATGTCATAGCATGTGAGGGGGCAGAGAGGGTTGAAAGGCCAGAGACCTACAAGCAATGGCAGGTTAGGAACCAGAGAGCAAGGTTCAAGCAACTTCCATTGAGCACAGAGCTCGTGAACAGAGTAAAGGAAATGGTGAAGAAGGAATATCATAAAGATTTTACAGTTGATGAGGATGGGAAGTGGGTTTTGCAAGGATGGAAAGGGCGTATTCTTTTTGCTCTTTCTTGTTGGGTTCCTGCTTGAGGAATGACCAACTCATAACCCATTCATCGTCATGAAAAGTTGTTTTAGGTGTAATAGCACAACTTTTGGGTGTATTTATCCTTGAATAAAAGTGTATCATGATCATATTCTATTTCAATTTGAATAGTGTAAATACACTGTCACCTGTGCACTTTATGAACAATATCTACATTAATACAATAGTCTCAGTATGCTTAGAAAGCAGCATAGAGAATAGAAAAGTTGGCGTTTATTTTTATCTTCACTGCTTACTGTTATTAATCGATATCTGAGATTAAGTCACAACATTAGCAGAATTTCTGCTATATTGGTGATTAGTTGGATATGATATGATTCTCCATCTGTGTGGACATAAGAGAATTTCAGACGTGAAATCTTCATCTGTTAACTGACAAAGACATACCCATTATCAAATTCCCTCAATTTCAAAAAAGCACGCTTTTAATTCCATGAAGCTGGCAAATGGATAGAATTTTCTACTATGGGAAAAAAACTATTCTCTTTGTGGTCCTTTATTCATTCATTGATTGCGGTTTGCAACAACAGTACTATTGCATGTGTTGCTTTACTCAAAGTCATAATTATCCTCGTCCTCTACACTGTCCTTCCTCAATTTGATGGCCCTCACCAATGAACAGCACCATTTTCAGTTCAATGATTTTTTTTTCTCTCTTTTCACACAGACCATATTGGATTCACATGTTTAAGTGGCTATCAAAAAATTGGAATCGAAACACATATTCTTATTAGTTGGACAATAATAACATGGTTAAATCATTTTAGATATCTTTATTTTTTGTAACAAAATCTTGAGTATGTATTTTTTTTATTTGACTCAATTGTTTTTTATTTTAGAAAATTCGTTGTAATTATATTTTAGTAGTATTCTAACGGTGTTAACTATGTGTCACATGTTAGCATGCATTTTTTTTTTAATTTTAATTTTAATTTTTTTATAATTTTAAAAAAATTGACACATGTCAATCTGACATTGTGACACGTGACATAGACAATGTGATATGGCAACGGTAGTGCCATGTGTAACGATTAGATGTGAAAAGTCTCAATGCAATATCTATATTTGTTATTTTGTCTTAATTTGGTTCCAAATTTTTTAAAACTAAATCAGTTTTATCTCTATACCAAATTTAATTTTTATATACATTTACAATGATATTATAATTGATATTTTTAACAAAATTAAATTTATTTAAATGTATATTTTGCATTAAAATTTATTTAAATTTTGTTTTAAATATTTATATATCTATAATTGATAGATAAATGTTAGAGTGAATTTAAAAATAAATAAAAAATTATAAACTCAAATATAAATTATAAAACAATATTAAATAAATATATTTATTTAATTTTACAATTCAATTTATGAAGTTGTTATTTTAAAATCAACTCTAACATTTGTCTATAAATGATTGATAATAAATATTAAAAACAAAATTTAAATAAAGTTTAATGTAAAATAAAAACTTAATCTTGTTAGAAATATCATTGTAACATTTATATCATTGTGACATTTAAATAAAATTCAATACAAAATATACATTTAAATAAATTTAATTTTGTTAAAAATATCAATTATAATTAAAATACCATTGTAAAATTTATATAAAAATTAAAGTTGGTATAGGAACTGAAATTGATTTAGTCTTAAAAAAATTATGATCAAATTGAGACAAAATAACAAATAGAAGAATTACATTAAGACTTTTCATATCTAATAGTAACACTTGGCATTATCACTACCACTTCACTGTTTCTGCCATGTGATGATGTGACACAATATTAGATTGACACGTTATAATTTTTATTTTATTTTTTTAAAACAAAAAAAAATAAAAAATTGAAAAAATAAAAAAAACCAGGTGCTCACATCTAACACATAATTAACAATTACAGTGTACGGTTAATGGACCTAATTACAACAAAATTTTTAAAATAAAAATCCAATTAAATCAAATCAAAAAATACATACTTAAATTTCGTTACGATAACACCGAAATGATTTAACCTGATAAGATCATACTACATGGCAAATAAATATAACTTTAACATATGAAATCAAGTACTGTTTGTAGTTATGGGGATATATCATTTGTGTTTCCAAAAAATGAAGTAGCTTTTGTATTCGTACTAAACATAATGTGGTACTCATGTGAGATGGAGCATTATGATTCGTTAATGCTGTTTGGTACTATTAAGTGTAGTGTCCTATATATATTTTTTATGTTAATTTATATAGAGTAGAATGTAAAAGATTGTTTATAATCTTTAAATTTATAATAACAGATTATAAAAGAAAAGAAATGGTGTTCAAATAATTTATATTATAATTATATTATGTTTGCAACGAAGACTAAAAGAAAATATTTGTTTCAATTGAAAAGAAATTGCCGTTATCTCCATAGTAAAAGTAAATATTATAGAAGGAAATAGAATATTTTATTAAAAGCAAATACTGCTTCTCAAATAAAAAATAATTACCCTACTGTTACAATATATATATATATATATATATATATATATATATATATATATATATATAAATAATAATAAAAAAGATTGAAAATCTTTAACCAATTATAACTTCTAAGTTTTATTCTAATAATTTTGAATTTCTAAAAATAAATCTTATGAAATTAGAGACAACTTCAAATAAAAAATTATATATCAGTTCATTATATATTACAAGAAAAATATTTGATTCAAAATATATGTATACATATAGTAAGATATATCAACACTTTTTTTACATAATTTCATAATCCAAAAATTACAAATGATGAGTATCAATAATTTTCGTTAAACTAAATGCTAATTTTATTTGTGGTCTCAAAATTTCTTGACATTTAGTAAATTTATTTAATGTTTAATATGAAAGTAATACTATTATGTTGGTTTTTAATCACTTGATGACGCGAGTTTATATTGTTATAAATATACATATCCTAACTCCCATAATAAAATAAGTTGTGATTTGAAATAAAAATGAGAAATTAATGGAAAAAGAAAAATTCACGATAAACACATTGCAAAGATTGATATTTTAAAATATATGATGATGTGGTTAACTTTGACGCATGTGGGGTTAAAAGAAAGCTGATCAAACATGTAATCCAATGCATCACATCAGAAAAAAAATGAACCACAAACACATTCATATGGTGTGTGTGATCCATCTCCAACTACAGTTATTTTTCATATACATTCCAAACTTCTAAGCTAAGCTTCTACTGGTGTTTCAATTCCAGCGTTGTAGTGCACAAATTCGTGCTTCTCCTCAGCATCCCAAAGCTCTGGAAATGCTTCTCTCATATTATGAATACTCTCCAATGCATGATCAACTCCTAATGTACGAACAGATGTGCCCACCTGCATTCACATCGGATTTTAATTACAAATGTTTCTTCACGTAATGTATGTAGTTCAAAGAATGAATATGAATACTTTGATTCCAAATGCCATATAAAATATTTTTCTTATGAATCATTTGATTACTCTTACCGCAACTGTGTGGAGGCCTAAGCGTTTAGCTGTCTGTAAATTGCGGATGCTGTCATCAAAAAACAACTGAAAAGTGCAGAAGCAACAATATCATAAGTGAATATATAATGTCATCTGTCACAAAAACATGCAAGACAGAGAAACAGCAGGGGACTGTCATATGCTAAGTACTAAAAATGTCCTCCCTTGAGTATCAAAAATACATATATTTTGAAGACATAATAGAGAAACAACACAAGAAAACACACCAGAAAATCCAAATTCGAACCATGACAGAGGTTTCAACACCCTTTATTAGCATTGATTCAACTACCCTTTGGTAATTTATGATCAATGTTTGTTAAAAATATTAAGAACATGGTAACCTATGCCTATTTTGTCTTTTGAAGAAAACTAAATTTATTAATTAGTTACTTTGAAACTGAAGGAAACTGCTAACACCTAATGAGAGAAGGGTGAATGTTCTTACTGTTCTCTGAGGATCAATGTCTGCTATCTTGAAAGCATATTCAAATGCTTGATCAAAGGGTTTGCAGACAAGGGGGGTGCTTGGAAGCTCCATATCAGAGTCATTCCGGCACAAACGCTCACAGATATCTAAAACTTCTGCGGTAGTAGGTCTGGATTCGCTGCCATCTTTGTCGTTAGAAGGATTCAGAGTGTCAAAGCTTATAATACTTTCAAAGCAATCCTCCAATCCAAGGATTTTAAGTGCACTAATTGCATGGTTCGTATCTGCATTTGTAAATATCTGAAAGGAAAACCAAGAATAGACATCATCATCATCATCATCTTCCTGAAGAGAGCATTTCTCATAAGTACTATTTTCACCATTAGAAAATGACATAGAAACTTACAATCTTCCTAATAGGCAAGCTTTGCAGAATTCCCCTGAGAACAGGGTCTGGTTTCAACAGCACATTATATGGCAATCTCCCATGAACAAAACTGTTCAAATAAAGGACAATTCAACATGGTTTAAACTAGATTGAAATGAATGGCTAAGTACAAAAATGGGCAGAAAAGAAACAAATATGTACACAAATTACCTGCTATACTCATCGTAATCAAAGTCATAGCCAATTGCCTGGTGAGAGGACAAGAGAAAGGAGGATTGGTTATTGTTAAACATCGGTTTTGTCTGAAGAAACGTTTCTAATACAATTCATTTAAAGGTTTATAAAAATCATACCTTTAGACCAGCCATCGTGGTTCCATAAGTCTTATACAACGGAACGTTTAATTCGGCAACTTTATCAGCATCCATCCCAAGCTTTTCAATCATATATTCTGCAATAAACCAGAATTTTCTATTTTTTTTTAAAGTTCGGCTAATTCCAGATAATTTTATAAGTATAAAAACGGAACAACATTTTCTTATCCCTTTAATTTCAAGGCATATTCTTGAGACGCATGTGTAAATGAAAAAGATAAACATACAGAACAAAATAATGAGATAATTTTGTCATATACTGCATTTTTTTTTTGACATTCAAATAATGGAACCCTGTAAATTCAGTACCTTCGATATTCTTTGCTATTTGCTGACAAACTCCAGAACTATAGGGATAAAGGGTGTCGTCAAGATCTGAAATTATAAAAAAAAAAAATTAAAAAACCTAGGCAGGACAACAAAGCGAAGAGAGAGAGAAATCGCCATTGATCGTGAAGGCTTACCAAACAGAAGACAATCATATTTTGGCTTTTGAACATCCTGAAAATTATGCCCGTCTTCCATTTTGGCTTGAATTTCTCAGGCCTAATTAAAAGTATAAAGGTCAAAACCACGGTTAGTGAGGAAAACATAAAGCGAAAAACAAAACAACCCCAACACAGAAACATAAATGAAACAGCGTATCTTTGTCTGAAACACATTTCCCGGTATCCCAGGGAAAAAAAATAAAAACTTTAACATGAAAACGAAAACTTTTTTCTTCTTACGGAGAAAAAACAAAGTGGGGGGCGAGCACAATTCAGCAATGTTGGATGATAAATTACTTGAAGTGGCGAGAGAAGAGAAAGAAAGGAATGAAACAGAATGAGGGAAAGAAAGAGGAGGCGGAGAGAGTTTATATAGAAAACAACGTTGAAAAGGAGAGAGAATGGGTTCTTTCCAAGTGTTGAATTGTTGATTCTAGACCGTTCGACGACGACGTTTTAAGTAGTTGAAGATCTGGAAACAGAAGAAAGAAAGAAAACAGAAGAAAGAAAGATCGAAAGATGAAATGGTTTTTTCATGCCATCCCTTTCTGACTTGTCTCTTCTAGTTTCCCCTGTTGCCACCTTCTTCACTTTTTTTTTTTTATATAAAAACACGTTCTTCACTTCTTTTAATATTGAGTCATGTTATTATACCCTCTAAAAATACCTCTTCCTAATTTTTCATCAATAACAATGAAGAAACCATAAATAAAATTAACTTTCAATGGCTTTAAAGAGACCAATCATTCCAACTTTGAAACTAATAAACAAAAGTGATTTCTAATAGGAAAGATACCAAAATAAATAAAAAAGGAACATGTATATAAGCTAAATCTTTTCTTTTTTGCGTGAAAAAAGTAAATTTCGGAACACTTTTTCTTCCTTGATTAGGCTTAGACAATTATTTTTAATTATTTCATTTAACGTGTATCATTGAATAAATAGTAATTACTAGGCTTTGAATGCCTTTTAAAAAATGCATTCAATGTATGGTTTAAAAGTAATTTAGAATATTTTTTTTCATGTCATAAACACAATTTAATCACTATTTTTAAAGTAAATAGTTTTTTTTTATAATTAAATTGAGAGGTAGCATTTAAAAAAATAAAGCACGCATATAATCAATGCATAATTAACTTAAAAAACATAATTTTAAGATAAATTTAATGTTATTAATTACATTACTTCATTTTTTAATCATGACAAATTTAGTTTGCCAATTAGGAAAAATAATGAGAAGAGTATTGTTGAATATCTTTGAAAAAGATAATAAATTTTAGGCTTAATTTCACGTTCTAATTTGTTTGTTAAAAATTCAAATAGATTCGTAATTCTTATTTAATATTCTTAAGTTCTTTAATTTTAAAAAATATTTAATTAAATTATTTTAGTTAAATTAATATTAATATCATGTGTTAAGGGTTAGCTCGTAATATTTTTATTTATTTTTTATTAGTATTCAAAAAAGAAAATTGGCATATACTAGATTACATGTTAAGTTATTGTTGTACTATATATTAGTATCAATATCACGTACAATGTCTCCTGTTCAATTTATTTTTTATATTTAAAATTTTGATTCAATTCAATTATATATATATATATATAATTCATTTATTAGTTGTTTCAAATTATCTAATAATTTGGTATATTTATAAATTCATAATTCGTATTGAATTGTAAAATATTAATATATTTTAATTACTTAAACACGTTGTCTGTAAAACTACATAAATTATATTCTTATACAACTTTTTTATTTTAAAGAAATTATAATAAAAAACATACATTGATATAAATAATTAAAGTTTTAATTTAACATTATCTTTACAATTATTTTTTTCTTAGATAAGTTGGTAGGTCCTCTACGAGTTTAGCCTATATTGACCGAGTCCAACTTTTAACCTATCTCATTTTTCGATTGATGATTCTAGCCAATGGTCGTATTTATTTTTTTTTTTACTACTCTACCAATTTCTGAACAAATATTCTTAAAGCATTTGTGTCTATTTTTTTTCCATATTTAAAATTAGTTTATAAAATTATTTTAATTATTCTAAAATTTGATTTTACTAATACTAAACAGTCTTAATTTATGAACAAGATTTTATCTAATACCATTTTCTTATTGTATCTCTACTACTTGTATTCATTGTGAAATTTATCTAAGGAAATCTTAACAATAATTTATAACTAATTGAGAATATATTCTTTTCTTTTATCATCAAGAATATATTATTTTACTCTATAATACATGTCCCCACTTCTATATATCTTAGAAGAAACGAATAATGTGCTGATGAAACGAAAGGTCCAACCTAAAAAAAATTATGAAATTACTTCACGTGCTAAATAATATATTTTGGTATAATTGAAGTTATTTAATTAATTATTAAGCATTGGGAGGTTTTCTAGATAGAGACGCTTAACAAATGACTTACGCGATTTTGAAAGGTGAAGATTTTCTTTAGATTCTTGCGTTGACTAAATTTTTGATTGGAAAAGTAGTACGAGTGTGAAACAGTAAAAATTTATATTATTTTTTAATCATAAATTAATATGTATAATACATTTATTAGTCTTTATAATATTTTATCTTAAAGTTGTATGAATTGATAATTTACTATATAAAATAGTACATATAAGTTATTATAAGTTTCATTTTTTTGACTTTTACGGTGAGAGATAGAAGACTAAAAGTAGTCAAAATAAATATTTATATTCTGTTTTTGTTTTCAAGTTATAATAATTGAGGAGGTGTAAACTGTGTGTGTGAACTTGAAGAAGTTTATAAATATATGTTTTTAGTTCCACGTGGTGCGAATTTTCTGGAGAGGGTACTCAACAATACAACCTATTTTTTAATTAACAACAACTAATCAAACGGATTATCTATTTAATCATATCATTGATGATTATTCTAAAGAGTTAGACCAAAATACAAAAAATAATTTTTTTTAAAGCAATCATTTTTTTTGTTTTAATTAAAATAACATTTGTGCATGTTTAATGTTACTTGCTTTTGCGGTCACCGATGACGTTCTACATGATTTGTTATATAAGTTTTAATTTTGTTGTTGATTAAGTGAAAGTGATAGTGCAATTTAGAAGAGTTGGTGGTGAATAAGATGAATATGAACAAACATTGTTGTCCCCAAAGACAGGATGAAAATTGGAATGTAACATAATAATTATGTTGGAGTGGGTCAATGGAAGATAGGTTTTTTATTTAGCAGTTACTGTGAGTTTTGATTGTCCCTGTGAGCATACTGAAGAAACAGGAAGTCTTATACAGAAAGAAGGAAAGGTGTATTTGGCAATCTTTTCGCAACAACCTGAGGCTATAAAGGGAAGGAAAGAAGACCCGCTTTGTACCGGTTCAAAAGTAAAAAAAATATTTCTAAATTTATTATATATTAATATTTTAGATTATAAGTGATAGTAAATTTTGTTGTTATCTTTTCATGATGAATTTTTTTTGAAGTCGGCAAAATCAAAGTCAGTGATATGAATTCTCTTTTAATAATCAATTCAGATGAATTTTAATATTTAATGTTTTTTTTATGAAGAGTCAAACAATATGTTCTGATAAATAGAATACTAAATATGAATTTAAATCTCGTATTCACATCACATAAGAAAATTCATAAATTTATTTTATTAAGAATTTTAATCGAAAATGATATAATTCAAATGGTGGAGAGAGGAATACAAACTTAGGGGTGTAGTGTTTGAATGAGAATTGAGTCTCATGCAGCAAGCAGATCTAAACATTGGTGGTTGTTGCAAAAAAATAGAAAAAATCAAACAATGTGGTAAAACAAATGATGAGCCAAGACAACAAACTATAAAAGATAACGAGAAGAAATCAATCTGAACCGAGAGCAAGAAAATCAAGTCAGAGTAAGGAGAAAATTAGTGGAAGAAAGAGCTCTTTAAACATGGCAATGGTTGCCTCCAACAATGAACCTTCGAAAACCATGAATAAAATGATAAAGAAAAAGAATTTCGTGAACCTAAACACACCGGAGGAAGAAAACAATAAAAAAAATGAGAGACAAGTTCTCAATAACATGTTATGTGCAAACCAAGTAGAAAATGTTGAAATTAACCTTATTCATGGGATTATAGACTACAATTCATTATAAAATTATAGTCACTCTGAATGTTTAGAATATAGGTTACGATTTCTTAGGTGAATCATAGCCTATTGTGAGACGTTCAAAATAGAGGTTTCAGTTTTATCTGAATCGTAACTTATATGTTATCAGTAATCTCAAACATAAACATGTTACCACATTTTTATAAGTTACATCTTTCTTGGAACCATAGTCTATAATAAGTCCGAGATATTTCCACTAATATTAAAGTTAATTTCTTCATATAACCTAAATAGTTTGTCACCATTATCCATTTTGTATTGTATCTTAATGGTATTATTGAATAATTAATCCAAAAAGTCGTAGTTATTTTATTTTCTCTTTTGGATGTGAAGACACTATAGTTCTTATAGCATCTTGAGTGAGGTTTTTTTTTTAATGAGTTTATTTACTAGAAGAAACGAAAACATGACCAAATATATCATTTGAAAAATCTTACGTGGCACATTCAATTTCTTCTATTTAAAGAAAAGTTTAGTGTATAAGAAACAATTTCTTCATAATAAAACCGTGAATTCTCTATGTACAATTTATTTGAAAATTAAATACAAATGAAAAAGTAAGTATAAAAGTATGAGTTTCTTGTCTATGAACTATTAAAAAATTACAACAGACTCTGGAAATAACAAAAAGTATTGTAGGGACTACAAAAAACTTTTAAGAAACTCTTATAATATTAATAATTTTTAATAGTTCAAACTAAATAAAATGTCTCATATTTTGTTATACCTTTTACTAAAATATATTCTTCAAATCTTAATTGACCTTAGAAAATTATAGATGAATATTGATTTATTTATACTCTTTGTTTTGCGGGATAATGATGCTTTGTCATCCTAACTTTCTTATCATTATTTCTTACACTTATCCATCTTTGATGTTATAGATGTTAGACATTTAATTGAATAAAAAAGAAAAAACTGAGCAATGTATAAGAAAAAAAAAATCATAAGTCCATTATTTATAAATAAAGGTTTGGATTAAGACAATATCTTTTAAAAAGAGCTTGTTCACGACTCGATCTCTCTACTCCCTCCGGTGAGTAAATGACATGAAGATCAATATGTCAAAAAGAGAGCAACCGATAAATAATATAATGAAAATAAAATATAACAATAAAAGACAAAATTAATCTCTAATTAAAACAGGAATTACAGGACATAAACTAAAAAAGTGTTAAAACATGCAAATTTCAATGTAATTCAAATTTCGAAGGGGAATGTTTACCTTAATATCACTGGTGGAGCTTCAAACAGTTCAGCGAGAACAGTGACAATGAAAACCAAACATGAAAAAAGAATATTGTGCAGCCACATTTCTATAAATATCAAATCTACATCTTAGTTCGTACGAGTGAACTCAAAGGGTTTATTTAGCAGTTACCATGAGTTTTGTTTGACACTGTTAACATTGAAGAGACAACAAAGTCATGTACAACAAGAAACATGTATTTGGTAACTATCTGGGAACAACCTCGGGCTCTAAAGGAGAAGAAGAACCGCCACCTTCCTCAGGCACATCTACAATGGTACTTTCTGCGACCTTTTCCTCCTCTTCTTCAAACCCTTTCTTAAATCTATCATAATTGGTGGCTTCAGCAGCCTTGAATGGGCGCTCACCCAAAATTTGAACCAAATCGTCCTGGTGAAGTACTTCTTTTTCAAGCAACAACTCAGCAAGTCGAGTAACTTGTTCCTTGTGTTCTTCAATTAGCTGCACCGTTCGTTCATATGCTTTGTTCACCCAATCGCGCACTTCGCTGTCAATGATTGCGGCAGTTTTATTGCTGTATGGTTTGGACATCTCAAATGATTCCTCTCTTGAAGGGAACGAAAGGAGACCCACTTTGTCGCTGAAACCATAAACTGCTACTTGGGCATATGTCATCTTGGTAACCTTTTCCAAGTCATTTTGTGCTCCTGTTGATATTCTCCCTATAAGAACCTGCAGTGACAAGAGAGGGAAACATCATTGTCATGCCTCTGATATTTGGAGAGCATAAAACATCAGAGAAGGAGAAACATTAAACAACGTAAGATAAAGTGACAAGATTTACACATGAAAGAAGTAGCCATATGGAAAAAAAAAAGTATAGAAGAGAAACATGAGAGAAAGTAGTTAAGAAAAACAACAAAACTACCTGCTCAGCAGCCCGACCACCAAGTGTCATGCAAGTCATATCAAAAAGCTGCTCCTTTGTCATGAGAAGGTTTTCGCTTGGAACATATTGTGCAAATCCAAGAGCTGCTGAGCCACGTGGAACGATGGTTACTTTTAACAATGGCTCAGCGTGTTCCAAGAACCAACCTGCAACAGCATGACCTGATTCGTGATAAGCAACAGTACGCCTTTCCACCTTGCTTATAACCTGTTTAGGAAACATAGGTATTAGACAACACTAAACAATAACGGAAAAGGTAAAGAGTGTTTCAAATCCCCTTTAGTTTAACATTTTCAATTCAAAGTAGCATACCAGCTTCAGCATCATGAAGTTTTTAACTCAACAAAATCCTAAGATAAAAAATTTCTGCAGATTAAAAACAGAGAGAGAAAAGGACCCTGAGTATATCAGTCTGTCCTTTCAAACATAAATATGAAAGGGCACTACATTCAGCATACATCATACTGTTCGAATTCATTAAATCAAACTTTGGCTGCATAAATTTTATGCAACATATCTTAATTCAGAAGAGAAAGAAAAGCTTTTCCACACCCTTTATACACATATTATAAATTTAAAAGCAGCCCCCATGAAAATATGATGTTGGATTCAAATTGAGGACCAAGGCCCAACAGATGAGAATTGATAATGGCAATTACTTCTTGCACCCTATCATTTTCTTCCTACAACCTATCACCTCCGGAATTTATTTCCGGAAATCAATCACCCCCTCCTTTTAAGAAAAAAAAATTCCGAAAGCTTTTTGATGGGGTGGGAGGTGAAATTTGATGAGCTGCAGAAAGCTTTAGCAAATGACAATAATGCATCATGAAACCCTGAGGACCCACGACTATATCATGTAAAGCAACAAATTTGTTATGCCTCACCACTGCACTCCGCCCTGCTTTGCTGCAATAGCAGCCACCCCAACCACTATTGCTAACATAGGGATCATTAATGCATTAAATTAAACTTAAAACATTCAGCTCTATTATAATATCTCCATACGGCTTCCCATAATCTGCAAGACTTTTAATTCTACAAACTAAAACATCCAGCTCCACCCTTGTATTCATAAGCCTACCTCAAAAGAATATAAAAACTTATAAAGACATACCCTGTTCTTCTTTTCCAAACCACCAATGATCCTATCGATGGCTGACTCAAAATGGTCCATTGAGACTTGTGTCACCTCACTTCTTGCAGCAATCAGAGCCGCTTCATTGCAGACATTAGCAATGTCTGCTCCAGCAAATCCAGGAGTAAGGGCTGCAAGCCTTTGAGAATAATATGAAGGTTCACGGTCAAGTTTGATCTTCTTCAAGTAGATCTGAAATATCTGGTCTCGGCCTTTAATATCAGGTTTGTCAATTGATATTTGGCGGTCAAATCGCCCCGGTCTAAGAAGAGCTTTATCTAAGATATCAGGCCTATTCGTTCCTGCCAACACAACAACCCCAGAAGTGGTTCCAAAGCCATCCATCTCCACCAACAATTGATTCAATGTACTTTCACGCTCATCATTTGAACCAGAAAAACCACCACGCCCCCTTGCTCGACCAATTGCATCAATCTCATCAATAAATATTATACTTGGAGCACACTGCCTTGCTTCCAGAAACAAGTTTCTAACCCTTGATGGTCCAACACCAACAAACATTTCCATGAAATCAGAACCAGATATAGAAAGAAATGGCACTCCAGACTCCCCTGCAGTTGCTTTTGCTAAAAGTGTTTTTCCTGTACCTGGAGGACCCACCAACAGAGCACCTTTTGGAATTTTTGCACCGAGTTCCTCATATTTCTTAGGGTTTTTGAGGAAGTGGACAAACTCCATAATTTCAAGTTTTGCCTCATCACAGCCAGCAACATCTTTAAAATAGATCTAAACAAAATAAAACAGAAAAATAAATGAATGTGTCTTGAATGAACTTATTGCCAAGAGGAAATAATTAAAACTGGACATGCTATTTAAAACAAATAGAAAAAACATCAGTCATGTCATTGAGAGAAGAAACAGAAATCTCCCAACCTTATTTTTAGTATTTTTGTCTACTTTTGTAACAGGGGCTTTCCCTATGTTGAATATTCCACGAGCACCCTTACCACCACCACCTCCACCAACACCAAATCCACCTTGCATTCTCCTTCCCATATACAATAGAGATCCCAACAATAAGAGTGTTGGAGCAAATCTCATCAATTCCTGGTACCAAACCATCTCAGCAGAGTATGTTACAGGCACAAAATCATGAGAGTCAATGCCAAGAGCTTCTTGTGCTTCCTGTAGCTTCTCCTCAAAAGACTCGACACTTCCAATATTAAAATAATATTTATACTGACCTCCATATTCCTTTGCAGGCAGGGTCCCTTGGACTACTTCACTATCTGTTTGGTTGCGAGGAGAGTTCCTTATATATACTTTGGCAACCGATTTGTTTGAGACAACAATATGGTCTACTAATCCCGGTTCCAAAAGCTTATTTTTAAATTCCTGAAAGCTAATCTGCAAAGAATGAAACTTTGGTCAATGTCAGAAGGATGATAACAACGAAATTAAAGAAACCCTAGCTAAAAGGCACATGGTTGGATTCACATCATAACAATAATCCAAAAAGAAAGTGAGATTCAGAAAAATATCAAGCATTGTTAAAAAACTAATCCAGTTAAAAACTTGCAACTAGATGCTAGAATGCAATGGGATATGAAAGTCTATCCTAATAGAGATACAGTATTATAATACACAATAGAGAACTCAAATATTATATCTCATAATCTCTAATATTTCCATTTCCCCCCTTTACCAATAAACTCAAGATAAGTGTGGAGTCATATGGTACAAAGTTCACTTCTCATGCATTTTAAACCACTGCCTTCTTCTTCATCATATGGAATGCAGATAATATTCATGTATTGAGTTCTTGAACCAACTTCACCCTTTCAAGCAAATTAAAACAAGGGCTGGTTGTGCTAATACAAAGAAGTTGTGATTACCTCCTGCTGTTCACGGGGACCGTTAGAAAAGGTTGAAAGAAATAGCCCCATAACCAATAATGGGGTGATTATATTTTGAACTTGCTTCATGAAAGTTTCCTGAAAATTCCCATGATCATCTGTGTTTGCATTCGAGTTGTCTGAAATTAAATCGAGAATCCAGGCATTAAAAATTGTTAGTGGTACCCTTTCGATAAACTATAATACAGTTATATGATTAATTCTTAGACAAAAACATACAGCAAGTAAATCAATGCAGCCACTGAGAGATAGAGTGCACATTTTGGGATTGGAACTCAAGTTTCAAAACCCAAACCCAAAATGGCCCATACACAATAAAGTTGTAATTGAAATTTGAAGTTGACAGAAAATAGAGCCTTGGATATGGACAATAGAATTGAATGCTGCTTGATTCTCCATCTTCCCATCTTAAAGAAACAAAGTTCATGCACTAAAGACTAACACTAAAAAATCTACACTAAAGACCAACCCGAAACACAACACACAAAACCTACTTAACTCTCATGCACAAAACTAGTTCAACATGGAAATTACAAGAAATACACCCTCCAGTTTACTCATTACACCAGTTATCACAGTTATCTTCCTAATTCAGGGTGTACAAAAGAGATTCTATGTTTACCTTTAGAATCGTATTTTTTGCCATCTTCCTTCGGAACTTCCTTCTTTTCTTTGGGATAAAACTTTTCATAATCTGTCAAACAAATAAAGAACTGAGTTCAATTCTTTAAACTAATTGAAGAACCTTCAATCACGAGCTAAACACACTTCATTCCAAGTAAAACTCACTCTTTTTCTTCGGGGCTTCACTGGAAAAGAATCGGCGAACACTAGGGTTCGCAGCAACGGATTTAAAATCAGGCAAATTGGAAAAGATGCGGGAACTGGAAGCTCTGGCAGAAGAAACATAGCTCCTAACAAACCCTAATACCGATTCCGCACCATCAGAACATGTATTCGTTCGTGATATTCCTGTAAGGGTTCTCAACCTCCCATTACCTTGTGATAAATTCTGTCACCCCAAACATAAAAATTAACCCTTTATAACTGGTAGCAAAAAACAAAATTGAATTGAAGGGAAAGGAAAAACATACTCTAGATGAGCGCGACAGAGAGAGCGCAATTCTTGAAAAATTCATGCTCCTGGAGAAAAATGATTTATTGGTCGATCGAGACAATCTCAAGAAAGAAAAAAATACAAAGGGAAAATATCTGAAGCTATGAATATGGTTAGAGTCTGGCAGGAATTGATGTAGTGGTCCTTTTTTGTCCAGCAGAACAAAATGAGGAAACATTAACTTATGTTTCAATTGGATCAGGATGGTTTAAAAACGCGTTTGGATCACAAGATTCGCTTTCTGCTAACAACACAGTGAAGCTTTGAAATATTGAAATCATCACAAGCCCAACTTGTTGGCTTCATGTTTTTCTCAACAAATTTCTTCACAAAGTACAAACTGCCCAAAGATTTTTCCTCAACAAATAAATTTTTCTTATTTTTTTTGTCAGTTGATAATGGTTCTTTTTATATTGTAAACTGTAATTTTGTTCTCTAAGCCCATAAATAATAACAATAAGATTAAAATGATGTAAACATTTTATCTTAACTTTTTTTCTTGGAAGGTTGGTTTTAACCTGTGAATAATTTTGTTTTTGTTCATTTCCAATATCTCTTTTATTGGTGGTTTGTTATTTTTAGTTTGTTATATTATTATTACTTTTCATTCTATATTTTTTATCTATATTTATATATAAAAAAAATGTGATTTTAATTTTATCCTTTAAATAAAAATTATTTTCAATTAAAATAATTATTTACCAATTTTAACCAATTTTTTAAATTTGACTAATTTTTATCATTTTTTAAATTAAACCAATTTTTTAACTTGACCGTTTTATTTTTAATTTAGCAATTTTTTTAATTGAAAAACTACCTATAAAAAAAATACAATGAAAAAATAAAAAATATTTAAATTTAATTTTATAATTATAAAGTATACAATAATAATAATTTTATTATTTTTTATTATAAAAATGAACATACATGAGCTTTCCACTAATAATCTTAAAACTCTTTCAAATATTATTATTAAATTTATATATGTAACTTAAATTTTTTAATCTTGATTTATATTAACTATTTGAAAATATGTTTCAAAATAAGTATTTATAAGATTATTTATAATTTTAATAAAACTTCAATTAAAAAGTTATTATAAATTTTAAATTTTAAAAATATAATATCAATAAATATTTTTAAAATTCATATTTTTAATTTATTTTAATATATTAAAATAAATATTTAATTTATAATTTGATTTTTATATTTTTATCTCTCATTAGTTTTGATTTATGTGTATTTTTTATTTAATTGAATATTTGTACTTTTTTTTTTAAATAGACTTAAGTGAGAAAATAAACTTAATTTAGTTTTTTTTTTTATGTTAAATTCACATTAAGGTCGTTAAAAGTATCAAAACTAAAATTTGGTTAATTTGTCCCAAAAAATTTAATGTCAAAATTATAGTGGTTTTAAGATAAAAAATATCCTGATTTTTACATGTTACAAATCTATGTTTTGATATCTAACTCTTTTTTGTTTAAAATGTTAACATCAATGTAATAAAAGAGACACCTTAATTTTTTTTACAAAGGTAAAAATTCAAATCAAAATAAATTAAAAGTATAAAAACAAAATTACTAAATAAACCTAATATTTAATATTTTTATTAAAACAAAAACATTATTACTATTTAGTATTTTATTTTCGATCTAAAAAGTTTTACCTGAGTATAATACTCACCACATTTATTATTTAGGAACACTGATTTTTTTTAATAAAAAATGTATTATCACGAGTGAAATACACTATGTAGTTTCTCAACAATTTAATTTATTAATTAATTTTAAAAATACCAAGATTGAGCAACATTAGTATTATTGAACTAATAAAAAAAACAATAATTCTCCACCAATCCTTTAGTAATGTTATGAAAATGGTGAAAACAGTAATACTTTCTGTTTATGTAAGTATTACATAGAGAAATTGAGTAAGTATTTCGGGTAGAATTTTCATTCAGTGGGAACAATGTTCATTCATTAAGTTTATGTATTTGGAATTTTCTTTGTACAATATGATATTTTCTGATTTTTTTTTTATCAATTCTTTATTCTACAGTTAAAATTTTAGAATAACTCCATTTCATTTGGTATTTTGTTTATAATATCTTGCAAAAAAAAGTCTATCAGTAACAAAATATTTATACTAGGAATAAATTTGATTTCTTCTGATTTACCATCGTCTCTCAAATTTTAAAGAAGATAATTGTTCGTATGTTTATATATTTTACAATGACAATAAATAATAATTAAAATCAATTGTTTATTAAAGTTAGATATTATATTTTATATTTTATATTTATAACATCTTATTTTTGGCTTTTCTATACCTCTTACGAATTACATAATTAAATATTTTATTATATTCACACATAATCAATAATGTATATTATTATATGTGAAGTGAAAACAAATAAAAAATTAAAAATACTATATTTAGAGGATAGAAAAGTAATTACAACGACTAAAATATGGACGTAAAACACGTAAAAATATTTAAAATTAAAGACATATGATTCCTTGTATCATTTAATGTAATGACTGTTATTCCTTGCTTTAATTACTTTTTTAAATAAAATGCAAACTGATAAAAAAAATTCAAGTTTTTTAAATAAAATTATTTTCGTATTAAATCTCAAGTTATATATATTTGACTACTCTGTATTGTTAATTACAATGATTTTGTTACTCCACTCAATGTTTTTTTGCATTTATTCTAAACTCAATACATGACATTGTGACAAATTATGTATGAAAGAGAGATTTATTATTCATAATACTTTATATAATAATTGGTCTGCTTTACTATTGATTATTATTATCATTATTTATTTAAATAGGAGTAGTATGAATATAATACATAATGTTATTGATATTTTCTTACAAGACTTCCAAACTGTTTTTATCATAAATGATACATATTTTATATCACATTAGTCAAAACATTAGTTGAAGTAAAAATAATCTATCCTTCAAAACATTAGCCAACAAAAAAAAAATGAAGTAAAAATAAAAAGCATTAGTTGAAGATAAATATAAAGAAATTAGGAGAAAAAATTCTACTAAAATGTTATTTATTTCTATTTTATCATTTATTATTGAAAATATTTTAGTAATTCCTTATATAAATATTTTCAAAATAATATGAAAAATAAGTTATATAATCGATCACGAAATTTCAATTATAAATATCAGTAAAAACACGTGTTATACGTGTATATTTTTTATGATAAAAATAATAAAATTATTATTATTATAACTATAAAAGTAAAAATAAATATTTTTTCTTGTTTTATTGTACACAATTTGTTTTATAGATAATTATTTTGCTTTAAAAAATGGTTAAATATAACAAAAATAATCATATTAAAAAAGTATTTAAATTAAAAGTAATATAAAAGATGAAATTGGTAATATAGTCATTTTAATTTCAAAAACTGTTATTTAAAGAATAAAATGGATAAAAAAATATACACAGAAAGAAGTAATCTCTTTATAATATGATATAGATGATTATTTCTTTCTTTTTTACCAACTAAATTGCTTTCTTTAGTCTCTAATCCTTTTTCCCCATCTGCTACTAGAAATATAAAAGTTGGAGAGGATCCATATTTCCCCCAAAATATAATATAAAACATTTCTCACTTAATTAATATTTTCTATTAATACTTACTTATCCAACATCCAATAAAGTAAATTATTTTTAATTTTAAAATTTAAAACTAACTAACTTGACACATTTATAGCTGCATTATGTTACCTTACTGCAAAACAATGTGGCAAATTCAATTACCATATTAGTAAAAAAATGAAAAAGAACACAAATCAATGTGTTAGGTTCAGCCGGAGTCTCTGGTTGAGAATATTAAATTCAGTCAAAATTTGAAAATTTTGGAATCTGATGACTACTGTTCTTGCTATGTAGTTGGCATGTGCCTGTGAATCCATACACGATACCTCCAATAAATAAATTAACCAATTCAATAATAAGACTGTTATTAAATCTCAGAATATAGTTTGCAGAGTTTGTGATTCTCACCAAATTATTGGCAGGATCAGTTTGTAGGTTCTGCAAGTGATGCATATTGCATATTGCATATTTTTTCAGACTGCAAAATTTTGAAACCTATGTCTATATCTCTATATCAGAGGTAGAAAAGGAGAAAAAGATGCTTTAGCACCGAATCAGGAAACAGAATGAAGTTTTTTTTTATGTTAATGCCGTAATCATAAATTGATTGACCAAATCACCCACTTGCCAATAAACTATCTCTCTCCCTCTCATAATAATTTTGAAAACTAAACAACAGGGTGAGAGTGGAAATATTGTTTAAGGATTACATTGTCTTCTTTTGCATAGTATCGTTGTATTTGTAGCCAATTTCAAAACAGTTTTCATCAATCACAATAATTGACAAGACAAACACTAACCACGTTCATACCAATAAGACAGGATCATGAGCAACACAACACTGCTCTTTTGTGACATCTAATTCAAACGCACTTTTTGACTGCAATGGATATTGCTTATTTATAAGTGACAAGTTGATTCATCCGCACTTCTTATAATAAACGTTAAGAAGTAAACTTTAAATCTAACTCAACCTAACAGAACCCGTTTGTAAGGTGAAATTTGCATCTGATTATATACTATGAAATTGTTTTATCTCTAGTTAACGTGAGATTTCTGACAGCGAAAGAAGAACATATTGAGTAGATGGTAGTGGTTTTATTGAGGGATACAGATTTGGAAGGGTCAGGTCCAGGTCGTATGCATAAATATAACCCTCTACATGAGAACCAGCCAATATAAATGTACAAACTACAATGGACCATTATCATAAATAATTTCCCATTTTAGAACCAAACAAGAGGTTTGTCTCCAAGGAAAAAAAAAAGGTGCATATTTGATGAGGCTATTCTTAGGGACAGTGTTTCCTGTATTAGTTTCAAAACAACTGTATCAACCAAAAGCACACACTTCCCCTTTCCAAAAACACATGTCTAACACACAGTGAAAAGTAGGAATGGAGAGAAAGTGGAGAAAAAACATGAGACACAGAGAAAGGAAGTGCTAAGATGTTTGTTTTAGGGGTATGAGTATGATTTATCATTCAACATATCTTTGTTTTAGGTGACTCATATGCATAGGCATATATTTAATATTTAATTAACTCATTATAACATCGAATCTCATCAAGAATTGTTTATGATCTCTCTAGGAACCTTTTTTTTTATACACTACACAGTCCCACTGCATCCAACTTTCTTCTCTCCAATCAAGTATTCACTTCTTCTCCTCTCTCTCTCTCACACACACACACACTCACACTCACACTCACTGTCATAGCTAGTTCTAGATATTACTGTTGTTTGGTTTTTGATGGATGAAAAGTGGAAGCTGTCAAAGAAAGAAGCAGGTTGCAGAAGCCAGAATAGCACATCATCCACCAAGTCATTGTTCTCAAGGAGTTGTTCAACAAGAGGCTCTTCTTCAAACTCTCCCCTCTTGAGGAGCTTATCCCAAAAGAGTTCCTCCACTTCAAAAACCACCATTCCTAGGAGCTTCTCTCAGAAGAACCCCTCCATTGGTAAAAAATGCACCAGCTTAGCCAAGGAGCACAAAGCCAGATTTTACATCATGAGGAGGTGTGTAGCCATGTTAGTTTGCTGGCACAAGCATGGAGATTCATGAAGGAATCACAGATCCCTTTTCAGATTCTTATGTTATGCTTATACCAGCAAAATGCTGAAGGGATCTGGTTTTTTTTCTTCTTGGAATATATTCGTTTTGTAATTACCAATTGCATAAGGTGAGTTATATGATTCATTTACTTGGTGCTTAAAGCATATGTGTCTGTTTCTCTATATATATCTCTATATATATACACACACACACTTCGTTTAAGTATTATTCAACCTTCATCCTTCAGGGATTCAATTTCTGATCACATATCTATCTCTGGAACCATTAGTTTTTTACTACATGAGATAAATTTTTATGGAGAAAAGTATAGAGGCAAAGCTTAAATATAATATCACAGAAAGTGTTGATAATGTTCTTTCATTGGAATTGAAGTTTTATTTCTCCACTCTGCATAATAATCAGCTTTGTAAAATATTTTAGTGTATTATCAAACTGAAACGTTATTCTCTCAGAATCAGTGTACTTATATAATTATATAACTGTGTCTAAGTTTTTTTTTTCCTGAAAAAATAAATCTACACCCTCCTGTTCAGAGCTCATCTAATCTTGATTAAACCTTTTTTTAAGATTAATGTTAAACAATGATAACTAAACTAAAATCATGCTTAACTTCTGGTTCAGGATTTTCAAAAGGCTCTCATGTGTTAAATCCCATTTCTGACTCTATCACTAAATATATTTGTGTGTTTAGAAGGAAAGTTTTTGCTAACTTTATGGTAAAGCATAGGGATATTTAATTCAACCGCTTCAACTCATTATTACTATTTAATAGCACTTGGATCTGCATTGAAAATGCAAGCCACATTCTTACTTCGTTTTTCCCATAAAAAAACAAAAGTAACGGCTGACTCTTTAGTTCAAAATGTTAGAACCTGATTTTTGAAGGATTCTTCCCTTTTTTTTTCCCTTTCCAAAAGGGGAAATCTGCAATCTGAAGTCAGATATAGTAAAGAGCTTAGTTTTGGTGCAATTCATTGTTTTCTTTTTCCTCACCCCATCTCAGCTAATCTAATCCCAATTAGTAAATTAACCGTTAATTAGGCTTTACTTTGCAACATTTCACCCAAATGTAGTAACTATAAGGAGAAATAAACCAATCACTTCTGTTAATGTGAAATGTAAGTGTTACAAATTCAACTCTTTCTCGTTTGAACCAGAAAATTTCACGCGTGAAAACAAAAACAATACTGTTACTGTAACAATTTTTTTTCTAAACATGCACAGAATCATTTGTCCCCAAACGTGAACACTGCATCTTGAATAATTAGCTGGAGGCCACTAAACTTTGGAGATATACTAGCAACACAAATAAGCATAAACTATTAGGGGTTAACCTTGAGAAAGAAATTTCTGCTTATGGTCAACATATCTCTATTATTCTTGTCATGTGAGACAATACCTAATGGAGGAGTTCCTTCTTATTATGAATGACCCAAATAAAGTTAAAGTTTCTAATTTGCTGAAAAAAAAAACGACTTTAAATTAAATGTGAGCTTCATTATTGTTAAAGCAATGATACCAGATTAGACTGGTTTGGTAATAAAAAATGAGAAGTAAAATGTATCATTTCAATGAAGGAAAGTTTTTATTACATTCATATTCTGGATGCTATAACTCCATACACCCTTATTTTATCAGCACAAGAAAATTGGGTGGAGTGGAAGTATAGAAAAGTGATCCAGAAGGTAGAAAGAAAGAAAGAAAAACTGAAATGGCTATTAGGATGGTGACTCTTCACTCTTTCATAACTCTTTCATAGTTGGCAAACCCAAAATCCGGAAATTAATTAACTTAGAACTGGAAAATCAAAAAATTTTGCAGAATCATGATGATCAACACTTGGGAAGATCAAGTGGTGGAGGAGGCAACTTCTGATTAGGGAGCTTCCCATCCTCAACAATCCAAGCCATTCTCAATCCCCAACTAAGGTGCACATCAAAGTGACAGTGCATCAGCCACACACCTGTTTCATCATACACATCAAATTAAATCATGTCATGCAAAAAGATAAACATAAATTAAGCACAGTAATTCAGTGTCACCTGGGTTATCAGCAAGGAACCGGATTGCAACCCAACCACCAGAGGGCACACCAACAGTGTTCCTTTCAACTGGATCAACCAGATTGAATTTTGGAGGGTCAGTGTTGGGATTAAAGTTCCCAAAGCCTTGACCAACAACATAGAAATTAAAGCCATGAAGGTGCAAAGGGTGGCTCTCAGCTACTAAAATGCTAGTATCCTGAAGCACCACTTGCACGCTTGTGTTAAAGGGTATGACCACAGTCTTTGTTCCATTGGTGACCCTTGTGTTGTTCGGTGGGGTCCCAGTGTAGTTGAATGGTCTCAATGGCACGGCAGGAAAATCAGTGGTGTAAATGCCGTTATTAGCCTGCCCAAAGAAATGTTGCTGAAGAAGTGCTATAGAAGGAAGAGTGAAAGATATGTTGTTCATCGAGGCTGCAAATTTTGAACTGTTGTTTGGTCCTTGGCATGTTTGGTTTTTGGGACAGGGACTTGTTCCAAGTCCAACAGTGAAGAAAAAGCTCTTGTCAACTTTTTGAGGTACCTTGGCAGGGTACTTGGCAGTGTTCAAACTGCGAAATTTGCTTGAGAAGTTGGCAACGAAGGAAGTGTCGTTGATGGCTGGAAGGGAGGGTTTTAAAGTGGGAATGTTTTTGGCAGAAAGTGGGTTTTTCTTGTACTCTAGAATGCCAGCAACTGTGGAATTGTCGAAAGTGCCGGTGCCAGTGAAATATGGTCTCGCTAGCATGAAGAAAGTGGCATTTGGGTACTCAGGTTTTGTCTTTAACAGAACGTTTGAGGTTTGTCCCGGTCCTAGGACTATGATATCGGACTCAAAAGGTTTAACGTAAGTAGCATCAGCTTCAACAACGACCAGGGTGTGATTTGCAATGCTGAAAAAGAGCTCGTCATTGAGTGCAGCATTGATCAAACGAAGAAGGTATGTCTTCCCTGGTTTCACCTTTAACCTGAACGTCTCAGTCTCTGTCTCTGTCCACCATGCACATCAAAAGTCAAAACCTATCTTAATACTCCAATTTAGCCAAGTTATTTTGTACAAATAAAACTTGCGTAAAAGTAGATTTTTTTTTTTTTTCAGTGGATCAAAAGTGTAGCTTCAACAAGCTTTTACCGTTATTGGAGCAATTGTAGAGGGGACCAGGAAATCCGTTAAAGGTGTAGGCATCTGAAACATTTGGGCCAGCCCCTGTCTGAAGGGCTTGTGCAATAACAGCCTCTGGATCTGCGTTCCACCACTCACCTATGAGGGTCAATCATTGAAGCAACACAGGTGAGAAAGTTGTCTTTTTTGCATTGATTGTTCTTTCTTTTAACATGATTTTGTTAACTGAAATCAGAAAATTGTGTATTATGTATGTATGGTGATGGTTTGAGGCCTATACCAAAGAGGATGGGAACTTCCTTGTGGGGTTTTTCAAAAGGGTAAGATTCGTTGAGCCTAGGGAGAAGGATAAGAGGTCCATAGATAGTGGCTCTTAACCATGAAATGTGAGCATGCCAGAAAAGAGTTCCTCTTTGTCCAACAATGGTGAAGTTGTACACGTAACTCTGACCAGTTTGAATGGGACATTGAGTTATGTAAGATGGACCATCTGCCCATCCACTTCGAAGCTGTCTCACTCCATGCCTATTATTGTCAATTTATATGTTAGTTGGTAGCCACACAATAATCCACTGCATGCATGGACATATACTAGCTACAAGATGCACAAAATATGTAGCATACAAATTAATGCTGATACTTTTATCATTGTTTTGTTAGGTACACTTGTCTTGTGGGCAAAGAATAACAAAATCATTAGTTTTACAGAGTTAAGATCATATATATATAGATATATACCAGTGTATGGTGACATTGTTGGGAACATGATTGACCACCTTAACCACAATTCTGTCACCTTCTCTTGCAGTAATTCTAGGACCAGGGAACTTCCCGTTCACTGTAACCATGCTCTTTATGTGGCACAGCCTCGTAACATTACTCAACCTTATCTGGAAACATAATCAAATAAATATTCATATCACCTTTTTTCTGCAGAAAGGCACAACTAATCTTTAGCTGCATTGAGTGATAAAGATTAACTCTTTTCACTTCAGAACTCTCACTATATATATATATATATATATACTGTAACTAGTTTCACTTTAGACCTCTCACTAGATAAATACATGTTTACATGGTATAAGTTTTAATATATACATATACATATACATGTGTATGTGTGTGCATATATATATATATGTGTGTGTGTGTGTGTAATGCTCACATCAAACTTGTAGTGTCTTGTAACGCTTCCATGCTTTGAAGTAGTGGCGAGAATAAATTCGGGAAAGGAACTGAGGAAGCTTGTGGCAAAGAGGAAAGCTACAAAAAGTTCTGGTGATGAAGGAACAGTTGAGACCATTTTTGTTTCAATATTGTGTTTTGGGCCTCAGTGAGTGAGTGAGTTTGGAAATATTAGTTACAATTAGCTGCATGCTAAACAAAGTTGTATATATAGAGACAGAGATAGAAACCACAAATAAATGTTTGGTCGAACAGGTTTATCTGATCAGTGTGTCCATGTTTCAAAACGAAGCATGCCTGAAGAAGATTGATTTTCACCTACTCTGTATGGTCCCATCTTTCTTATACTTTGGAGTGTCACTAACGTTAATTTTATTTATTTAACCTGTTTTGTCTCATCTTATGTGCCCCGTTTCGTACTCTCTAATTACAGTTTCTTTCCCATCTGCACCCAACACCTCCTATCTAGACTTTTTCAACAAAAGTGGTCTCCAATTTGGAAAAAATATCTTTCTTATTTTTCTCAAAGAATCCAACAATAATTTGAAAAAAAAAAAACATACAAAGTCATTTTTAAGTTTAACTTAATCCTACAATATCAGTTTGTAAGGTGAAGTTTGTATCCACACTCTACAAAATCAGTCTGTAAGATGAAGTTTGCATCCACTTATATACAGTAAACTTCCTTATCTCTAGTTGATATGAGATCTACAACACATTCCAAATATTACTAGAATAGGTTTTAACCCATGACTCTGATACCATGTTAAGAGGTGGACTTCAAACTTAACTCTGTTTTGTATTCACTTGTATACTATAAATTTGTCTTTATATGTCGTGAATTGTGATATAAATATTTATTATTAATGTATTCGGATTTGAGGTTAGACAAGCTATGCAAATGGAAATTTAGGCTTACAAATTAAGAGAAAAAAAAATGAGAACTTTTGGTTTGGACGTTTTTTTTTTTCTGAATAAAAACTTGTAATGATATGATGAAAAGGATAATTGGTGGACTTTGTTAGGAATCCCAAGTGTGAGTCTAAGTCCTACGTTGATCAGAAATGAGGAAGTAGAAAGACCCATAAATCCATTGTCTTAAAGTTTTGGGTTGAGAGTGGTGTCAGCGTCTTATGTGGTTAGGCGCAGATCTCATTGATGTTATAATCCTAACAGACTTAAACATCTCCACGTAGTTAAATTCGTTTAAGAAGAGTAATAGGAAAAGGGCGTTTTCAAATAAACCGTTAAGGCTTGCTAACTAAGCCACACTTAGATTGCTACACTAATAATTTAAAAATGGTTCTGATAAAAAATGATTTCAGGTGAGGCTTAAGTGGGTGTGCCTGGTGGTGATGGCACACTTCTCAACTAAACAGTACCGTAAGTAAGTGAGTTAGAGCCACAAAGAAGGAAAAGGACATTTGATCCAACTTTTCTTTTAGCCATCAAAACAAATGAGCAATAATCAACCAAGCAGAGATTAGGTTCCTGGTTAATTAAGTCTAGGATCAACGTTTCAATCACAGGCTTAATCACCAAGACAGAAAGATTCATTACAAAGCCAAAATAATCAAATCAACATTGACAACAATCTACGAACTTCGATATAAATTCAGCTTTTCAAATACATTTCTCTTCTGGGACCACATAACTCACCCTTCATTACCAAATACCTCAATTTAGATTTACCTTTTAACATTATTCAGAGGTCGAACTGCATGCAAAGAAATTGAAGCATGAAAGTTTCTCACCACACCAGTTAGTTTTCTGGATTAGACCATTATAATATAAATTACTTCAATCCAATTCTAGATAACGTGGAATCTTATGATGTATCAAACTAAAATAAGGAAAGTTAATATATTTTATCGCTGAGTACCAATTTCGTTCATCCCCGACAGCATCGTAGAGATTTCATTTTGTACTTGTTTTTGTCTGATCAAGAAAAAACGTGATGCTTTTTGCCTTTGGATTTAATGGCAAAATACAATACTTCTTCATCATTGAATCTGGCCAAAGTTGATGTAATATTTTTAAAAGATGCTATTATATGGGCTATTTCATTGCATTTTGGATTCATACGTTACTAAATTAAATACTATAATGTTTTTGGCTTGTTGGTACTAAATTCCATATTTCAACAGGCGGTGGCTGACAAATCTAGTTATATCCTAGAACTATAAAATGTATACATACACAATAATTTATATCAGCTTAATAACTGCAGAAGTAGCCTGTAATAAAACGTTTTGCTGACTTATTCTTTTTCAGGAATAAATATACTGTAATGCATATCCGTCACTTAAATAAAACTGATATAAAAAATATCCATCTCTTGAAAAGAAATCCTACTTGTCATCATAATGCTAGCATTAAATATGCTTTACCCTTTTGATTGATTCACAGGATCAACAAACTGTACTCATGAATTCACATGGCAGGATTGGATATGGAGGTCTGCATGAATAGCTGCTAGTTATGACCAGTCACTGTTAGAGAAAAAAATAACTTTCGATAGAAACTAGGGTTGGGGTAGGCCAGGTAATAGACCCTTTCCTTGTTTTGAACGCGCAACAAAGGCAAAACTGAAAAAAAGAAAAAAAAAACTTGGCAAACTTTGGAAGAGAAAAAGTATTTTACGCATTATATAGACAGCTCATCTAATCACAATGGATAAGTGAGCCGTTCTATATAATTAATTCAAACCTTATTTAACTTCTTGTCAAGTCCAAAGTAGTTACCTAATCTAACATGTATTAGTGAAGTCAAAAGCAAAAAATTAAATTGAGTTATATGTTGTACATAATTAGTTACATCTAGGAATTGCTAACACAAACAGCTAAACCTGCAAATTTATCAGAAGACCATTCTTAAGGATGGCGATGTCTTAACTTAAATGCTCCGAAAAAAGAAATATGTTGGTGAAAGATAAAAGATAAGATTTATCACATGCACTATCATCATGAGCCTCCCACAATATAAATTTGTAATGCGTATTTATATATCAAGAGATACACATGTCTCAGTAAGAATTCTCGGGATAAGTGAACATGGACTAGAATACAATCATATACTCATTGCCAAGCTCATTATATACGCCAATACAGAATAATATATACATATATATACTTGTTTCCATGAACATACACTTCAAGGCATCACATTATGCATTTTACAGCCATATCTAAACCATCAGATTACGCAATATCTGAACCATCGGATTCGCTCTCCCTGCTTCCCCCACTTCCCGACCCTATCCTTAATTTGCACACAGGACATGTTCCTTGTTGCCGGAGCCATGGATCAATGCAATTGGCATGAAACTGGACAAAAAGAAAATTAGTCATTTATGATACGCAATATAAATGATATATATCACCCTTTATAGCTTTAAGTAAAGTTAAATTATTAACCAGTTGTGAAGGAGGAATAAGTTGCAGCAGAAGTTAATTGACAGCCATCATGCTTTCATTAAACAAAATAAAAGATTTAGGTGCAGGGTCTTTGATGCTTTAGGTTTTATTTTTCAAATAAATTTAGAGTCTAATATCAATGATAATATGCAGAATAAAATTTGCGTTAGTTGGTTCTAGTTATCAAAGAAAAACTCGAACTTTAATACGAAAATAATTCCTCCCCACATTTCACATTCTCTTATCATTTAAGGTAATGACGCATCTTCTAAAATGTATAAATTACTCTAATTACTACGACAAAAACAGTCTTCTTTTTGATTGAAATACCCTCACTGAAAGAGCTAGAATAATTGTGTACAGACAAAAATGAGCATGATACTTTAGTTCAAATGGATTTGACTAGAATAGAAAACTAAGAAGACTAATGATTATCACAAAATAAATCTGATAATATGAGATAAGTACTAGTTTCCACTAGGGGTGATCAAACCTGATGCAAGCATGGTAAGCTACGAACAAGCTCCCCCCTCTTAACTTGGTCCAAGCATATAGTACATGTCAGCTCATCTTCTGAACCTCTGATACCTGCCTCTGTTCCTCCAGATTCTTGTTTAATCTGATTGACCATTAAACAAAGAAACTAAAAACAGTCCCCTTCCAGGAATAAGAAGTATGGAAGCCATCAAGTGGGGGCAATTTCTTCAAACATCTTGGATTAAAAGAATCATATATATCTCTTTTTCTTCAAAAGCATATCCATGAAGAATGAATAGAACACCATATTAGGGCCAATTATCGAATAGTTTGCTATCTATATCTCGGGGCATTGTCTAAAGTACTTATGAGAGGCATTAACAGCAATATAGACCACCAGTAGTATATAAAACTAACAACCAAGAGTAAAACCAGGCAACACATTAACATCATTATAACAATAAAATACAATGACTTGACAACCTAGGCTAGAAAAGGTAAACAAACCAAAAGAAGAGACAGTTAACATATGTTTACCTCAGCTGCACCTGAAGAGGATGCCAGACCGGCAGAGCCATCCCTGTTAACCCAACAACTTGTATCAGATTATTTATTATGGTTTAGCACTTTACATAAATGCAAATGCACACAAAGGAGGAAACTAGTCCTATAAATCAGTTAAACTGGCATGAGAACCATAAAATATATAAATAATAAAAAAAAAAAGACTAACAAATGCATTTTTCTCTATAATCTTAACTAATGATTCCTGAGCAATGATATAACAGCACAGCCTCTTTTCACAATTGGTCATCTAGTACGCAATGAGTGAAAATCATCCCTTCAAGATCCTCATTCTACTACCCAGTGATTATGAGCCTTGTACATGACATCTATTTTACCACAAATGTAGGATGAATATTAGCAATAACTATTTGGTTTTCTAATTAGAGTCACAACTGCTGGTCTGCGTACACCTTTAGCAAAGCTAACCTTAACAGCTTCGCTGAGGCATGCCAATTTCTCCATGGAACATGATTTATGCTCCATATTCAATGGTTTTCTAAACCAAAATATCAAGGAGTGTGGACTTTAAACTCACCCATCTCTATCAGAAGTCAGTGCCTTCTACAAAATAGTTAGAATAGTGTGCACTGACCCTCCAAACAGTGAGCTTCAGGAAAGGGAAAATGCAAGCTAATGCAGCTAGCCTTTCTTCTGGTTCATTATTATCACTATCATTTTATTTATTTATTGAAACAATTACAACTCACTTTGGTGGGACTGGAACTTTATAAGTGTGAATAGGCAAAGCATTTATCTCTTCCTCAGTCATTGAACGAGTACTAGGAGCAGTATCAGTGTCAAGAGCTCTCAAAGTTTCATAATCTGAAACAAAATCAAGAAAAAAAACTTAACAAAATAGAGGAATATAAGCCTTAATCTGCTTTCAGCACCTATCTTGGGGCCTTTTCAACTAAGAAAAGATATTAAAATACATATTCAAGGTACAACTCATAAACATAATACCTAGCTCATCAAATTCACGGTCAAGGAGTGCAAGTTGAAGTCTAAGTCCCTGCAATCTTCCTCTGGTCGCAATTGCAATAGATGGTGGCATGTGAAGACGGAGTTCAGTATGGCCAAGCAACCCAGAGGCTGCTGCAGCATGAGCCCTAGCCTGTGCTTGAAGCTGTTGACAAGTTGCATACATCCTCAGACTTGTAGCCATCACAAAGATAGCCAGTACAACCCAGAGCTGAAATGTTATGTGCCAAGAATTAATTTCTTACTTCAATGCAGATAAGTAACTTGCATGGCAGTGAGTACATCAAATTTAGCATTTTTTAAGTGATTTACTTACCAAAAAATGATGTAACATCTGAGGGGAGTTTAATATCATGAATATCAAAATAACTGGCAAATAAGCATGTCAGATACAGATTAAGAATAGGCTTTACGAAGCAGTATAGCAATAGATACAGCAGAGCAGACATCACCTGTGATAAGAAAAGCTAGAGAATTCCCATTAACTGGGCGAGCTGGATGAACCCGCTGATAGGAAGAAGTAGGAAAAGAGAATGAGAATTACAGTCCAATTATGTACAATTTGAGTTTAGCGGGGGGAAACTAGAACACAGATTGACATTCACACATATCAAACGTACCATCAAGGTTCTTTCAGGAACATATTCTGAAAAGCCACTTTCAATATCTCCCCTACTACCTCGGAAGACAAAACTCATGATTGCAAAGGAGCTCGTCCAGCCAACAATTCACGACAACACTACCTGTGAGCTATTAATCGATGTCTAAAAGTTACAATAACACAAATTTGTATACTGATTATGAAAGAATAAACATGTATTAAGTCATTCAAGAATCAAACAAGCAAACATAATTCCACCCATGAATTTGTGAAGACTGAATGTTTAGTCGCAGTAAACTCATTCCTATAGATTGATGGTTATTTGCAGGAAAGATAATTTTTATTGTTGAAGATTAGAAGACAAATCATATCTCACATTCCAGTATCTTATCTAGACATTTTTTCCGCAAAACACACATAGATCATTATGTTCATCAAGGTGCAAGATTCACAACTTCGGAAAAGGGATCGACCATTCTTTATTCTAGTGAAAACATATGGTGAATGATTTTTGTTTTTGAAGCCAAAGCTAAACCCATTGACCTATATAGGTTTTTGTCTCATTAGCTCAGGAGATTGTAAGAGTCAGAATTGCAAAAAAGAAGTGTGGGTATACATAATAACTTAAAGAGTGTAAAAAAAAAAAAAAAAAAAACTCCTCCTTCCCATGTATTTAACAATTTAGTCAATTTCCACACAAAACTCTCTCACTTGTGAGGAAAAGTTCTAAGAAAATAGGGTGTGTTTTCGCATTTTTAAGAATAACATGTTGGTGCAGAATGCAGATGCTTTTGCTAATTTAAGGGACCTTGCTCTTCAACTCGATCAACCCGTAAAAACGGCGATTTGGTGAAACAAAACTGTTAAGATGGCAGGGAAAAAATATGAAGAAAAAAAACCAATTTCAGGCAAATTCTCACCGGAAAAAATGAAGAGTGCCTGAAAAGTTAACAGAAATAGGAAAAAGAAACAGCTACAGCCACCACAGTCAGAAAACCACATTACAATTATTGAGATGTGAGGTTCATCAAATTATAGAAACGGATGTAATGTAAGACTACATTTTCTTACAAACATTTAACGGAAATATGGTCTCCTTGGTTCAATTTTCCAGCACTGAAACACATCATCGTAAACTGCAAAAACAAAAAACCATGAACATGCTTACCAAAATCAAATTGTCCCCAAATGGATTTGTAGTTGTACCAGGGATTGGTCCGTCACTGTCTACGTTGTTGGTGTGGTGTGGTGTGGTGACGGTGGGTTCAGTCACTGATGTGCTGCAATATGAGATTTGGAAAATACTATTTGTGGAAACATTATATTATATATACATATATAGATATAAAAAATTACATTTTTAATTAATCCATAGTATATGAGGCATACTTTTCCTCTCAAAATTATTAGCATTGCTTTTCCGCGGACGCAACCATCTTAGTAAGTATTATTAGTTAAACAATTCATTAGCTTTAAATAATTTTCTAACTCTAGATTGTAATAAAATAAGAATAAGAATATACAAAAGAAAAAGTAGAAAATCATTTTTTTAGAAGAAGATAAAAATGTATACTTATAAATAAAGGAGGGACTAAAACGTAGTGATGAAAAATTGAATAATTGAGTATATGGTGGGTAACAAATTGAGGTGAAGTGTAGAGTTTTGAAGATGACACGTGGAATCGGTAATTGTGGAGGTATTGTGGTTGCAGTGCCACGCCTTGTTCGCATGCAGAAAGGTGCACCCATAGAACCTCACAATCAACACCGACACTACCACCATTTGACATCAAATTGCTGACACACGTTAAATTAGATATAATTTTAATTTACCTGTCACATATAAAAAAAAAAAAATTATATATATATATATATATATATATATATATATATATATATATATACATGCTTGCTAATAGAGTGAGCAATTAATTTTATTTAAATATAATTGGTTAATATTATTTTACTGCGGAAACTTTTCGGACTGGACTGCCTATAAATGATTAAAATTCGGTACAACTATATTTTATCAAATAAAAAATTATTATAGTAGAATGTTTAATTATATAGTGACAAAAGAACTTATAGAAAAAGTATATTACTTGTATATAATAGTATGCCTATAGTAAATGATTAATTTCACCCAAAATTTCAAACATAAAACTTCATATCCCAAATTCAGAATTGGTAGAAAGTTGTTGGAGTCAGACAAAATGTTGGATATTGAGAATTTTCTAGCTCTATTATCCACTACATTCTAGACATGTGGCAAGTGCACCATCTGAAAAATCTAAGCACATGAATCAAAAAGGTAACCCATTATGTGGAATCCACCACAATCTGCGCGAATTATCAGAGCCACCTGAATTGAACATACCCATAGGAACCAGAAGAGAAAGAGCATCTAAGGAGAGTGTAAATAACAGTCACTATTTCCTAATTAAAGAATTTCAGATGAATTATGGTTTACACAGCTACATAGAACAATAATTTAGATGATGCTGTTCTTCATTCTCATTCGTATTCCCAATTAATTCAAAAGGGGTCACACAGGAAAAGTGACATATCATCATCGTCATCATCAGCAGAAGCACATTGGTCAAAACATTATGGTTCTGTGCTGCAAGTTGAAAGAAGCATCTAAAAATAACAATTCTTAAAGAATCCTCAGAAATAATGGACTAACGTAATATTATAAACAAATCAAATCATTCAGTGGACGGGGAACGAAACATTAATCATGTTTCTCATTGCCCGGTCCACTGCCAGAGAGTCACTGGTGCCAACTTGATAGCACACAAATGTTTGATCCGCTCGTAGCCAAAAAAAAAAATTGCACATTTCCTTGTATTGATGATGAATCAAAGCACTAGAGTCCCAAAGAGAGATGGGAAACTAGAATTTCTTGTATTGATGCTAGTTACATGCTATTTACAGTATGAATTTCATGACCCAAAGTTAAAAAGATTGAAAGAGTATTGCTACTGTTTGCAAAATTGCCATCACCAATTAATCATCCAAAACAAAAGTTCTGCTATGTCTCCGTGAGCTTCTGCTGAAGACTGAACTCACATGACTTCGGCTTCTACTCACGGAAGCATGTTCAGAAGATGACAGAGACGAAGAAGAGTTTCTAGAACCGATCCTTCCAAAGAATGAAAAGAAGTTGCGAACAACCCTAACAAACCCTCGACTCTCCCTAACCCTATTGCTTCTCACCGACCGAGAAATCCTCCTCGGAGCTCCGTTCGTGTTCAGTCCACCGTCCATCTCCGTATAAACCACCGGGAAATGATTCTCTCCGGCTCTGCGTCCGCCGGAAAATCGCCCCACGGCGAATCCCCCTCCTGGAAGCCTCCAGATAGTCAACCCTATCGCCTCCTCGTCGATCTGACTCGGAGCCCTAGTTTCCAAATCGGAAGGAAGCTCGTGGCGGCACACCGGGCACGAGTTCCGCATGGAGAGCCACGGGAGGATGCAGTCGGAGTGGTAAATATGTTTGCAGGGTAACTCACGCGCCTCCGCGTGGAGCTCAAACGCCTCCTTGCACACGGCGCAGTGCGCGTCGGTTTCGACCTGCGTTTCACCGATCTCGACAGTCGGCATGGACTCGATCGCCGCCTTGGACGCCGGAGGGTTCTCCGGGCGGCCGAAGCCGTTCATCTCGATCTGCGCGAACTGCTCCAGTAGGCGGTCGAAGCCTGAGCCAAGGAGGAACTCCGACATGGTGGGCGGGAGCGGACGGAGACCAGTCCCGTCGCCGTCATCGTAGAAGAGCTCAAACGTGCTGGCGCCTTCGTGTTCGGCGGCGGAGTCATCGCCGGGTCCCCGGAGAACGATGACCGGGTTAAAGGGGGAGCGGTTGCCAGCAGCATCGCGACGGCGGCGGCGGAACCCCTGTCGGCGGAGCGAAAGATGGTCGTCGGGGAAAGGGCTGAGACGGTGGCGCGGCGAGGCGTCGGCGCGGATCTCTTCGACGAAGCCACTCTGGCAGTGGGGACAGGCGATGGTGGCCTCCGATGAGAGGTGAACGAAGCGGGTACAGCTGTAGCACCAATACGACGGCGTTCCTTGTTGCGTGTCGGAATTCATGTTTTTGACGAAATGTAGAGAGAGAGAAGGAGAAAGAGTGTTTGGGGAGGGTTGAAGGGGGAGAGCGTGTATATAAATGAGAGAGAGGAGCGTGTGTAAGTGTATATGTCTGTATGAATGCGAACTGCAGAGGAAATAACAACGTTTGCGTGTTTCATTTCCCACGCGTTAAAACCTAATCTCAACATACATCCAAACTTCTCACTTCTTCTAATTTTTTATCTATTATTTCATTCAGTTATTTTTTTCGTGTTCAAACCTGGTAAATACCACACTCTACCAACACTAATTTTGTTTCATTCTATTATAATTTTAAACAAGATTGTTGTATTTGTTTATTAACTTGTAAGTCTAATTTCTCATGTTAGCAAATTTTTTAAAAGTTTGATGAAATTAAGACAAAAAGGTATGACTTAATTTGAATACAACTGAAACTTTACAACAAAATAAAATTTAAATATCTTCAAGTTGATGCATTCTCTTAAACTTTGTATCAGGTTTTTATAAACCACAAAGTTGACTCTTGAATTTAAAATAAACTATAAATAAGTCAGAATTACAGCTAGAGAAGGATTTCGGATGTTAATTCATATTAAATTAATCAGAATTTGAGAGAATAGTTTACTAAAAATAGGAAAGGTAGGAGATTGTTAGATTGAGGATTATTGGTGACTTGCAGAGGAAGATTGAGAATGGTTTAGCGTTTTGAAATTGAGAAAGAATAAGTATTTTAATTACAATAATGACCAGGCGAAAGAAACAATAAAAATGACATTTTTGGTTAATATTTAAAAATTGTTTATTATATGTGAAATAATTGGATTGAGAGCGGAAGGGCATGAAAGAAGGAGAAGGAAATAAGAGTGTTGACCATTGACCGTTGACTGGGAGAGAAGAGACGCTGAGACGCCCATTTTGATTTGAAAATGTGAAATAATTTATTATTTAATAAAAAAGTAATAAAGTGTTTAGCGAATGTTGTTACTGTTGGCACCACAGTGGGTTATGTTATGATGATAAGATTAGATTCCTTAAACGAGGAAAAAGGTTGTGTTGTGTTGTGGTGTGTGTGTCTTGTGATGTGGTTTGGTTTGGTGTCGACACTTTTCCATTTCACAACTCTCTTATTGACCATCGCATTTTCCATGTTCCCCACTTCCACGCTCCCTTCTCTAATCGCTCCTTCTTCTTTTTCTTACCTCTTTAGCTTCACTTTTTCTTTTTTTTTTCATTTTCATTTTTCTTCTCCCTTTTTTTTAAACCACCCTTCCTTGCTTTCTCTTTTATCTTCTTCAAAATATGACTTACCAGAACGATTTAAAATTAGTAATTTTGGGAATTTAGAATTTTACTCACACGTGATGAATACACCGGGTTGACCATGTCTGGTTCTAGATCGTTTTTTCCTTCCGTATGGCACAAGGTGTGACGATTTTAATAATGTCGCGTCTGACGTAAAATAGTTAATTTAAAGTATGAGAAAAGTCAAATGTAGGCACAACGAAACTGTGGAATATGGATTCAACAAAACGCCATGTTCAGTGATTATTCGCCGTTTAAGGTCACTATGGTGTGCTTGGAGGAACAACACATTGCAATCAACCATGGTCGATGAGTTAGTTACTCGTTATTACTTTTCAACACTTTCGCGGAAGATTAATTTACAATTAATATATAAGTGATCAAATCTTAATTTATTAAGCAGTTTTTTGTGAAAATAAATTTGACTTAAATTCGCTATCATCGTATGGGATTAGAGTTCAATAAATTATCAGAATTTATATTAATGGATATTTAAGTCTGTGATACTATTCATTCTTGGATTTTTCTCAACCTTTACTGGTGTCGTTAACGTAAAACAATGTATCGGAAATCTCAAAGGCTAATTTAAAATACATAATATAATAACATCTATTAATACGGGTAGAATATAGAAAATTATTTTTTCACTATAGCAAGGGAGAAATTTGATAAAGTTTTTATAAATAAAATTAAATAGATTACTTTTTTATTTTTTAATCAAAATGAAGTGATAAAATAGTATTTTTCTTTTTTATTTAAATAATTAGTTTGTCAAAGTTTGTTAAAAAAATATTTGTCAAATTATCATTTCTCGTAGAACATATAATGGGTCTTTGTATTTGTTCAAACTATGATGAGTTTTTTTCATTCAAAGAGTTTTACTTCATTTTTCATGAGGAGGTAACTTAGTTGAGATAGTCATTAGGTGTATGGTTTTAGCTGTCATCAACTATTGGCTCTTATATGATTGATTATTTTCTTTCTATCGATGAAATTTATTAGGAAAAAAATTATATATAAGTGACATGAGTTTTATTTTACTTTTAATCCAAAAGGTTGAAACATTGAGTTTATGAGTTTATTTTCTTATATATTTTTTAATTTTGTCATTTATATTAATGTGGAATTTAAAATGACTTTTAGTATTTTCAACAAATTATTCTAGTAACAGTTGTGATTTTTTTTTAATTATACCTAAAAATTAATTTTTATATATCTAAATTTGTATTAAATAGTTATGTTTTATTGTACAAATATTGTATACTTAAGTTACAACAAGGAGTTAGTCTTTATAACCGTCAACAAATTTAAAAAGCCTATTAGTAATTTAGTTTTTAATTTTTATTTTTTCAACATCCAAAACTAACAAGAATAAGGTGGTTTTATTTACCAAAGTTATATGCTAATTGAATTAAGGTGGATACTAATAGTATCTGGTGGTATTTTATAAGATCATTTAGGCCTTTGACCACGTTTGGAAAAAATATTTTCAAAAATTTTGGTCAGAAAGTAATTTTACTTTATTTTGTAAAAATTTATTGGATCAACATGTGATTCTTTAGTCTTTGAGGATATGTGGGTTGATATTTGCATTTTCATATTTTTATAAGTATGTGCAGTTAAAAACTTCTCATTTCATGAGGAAATAATGTTAAATTCACTAAATGATTTAATATTTTATCTCAATGTATTTATTTTTTATATTTTTTTAAAAAAATATGTATGATTTATTTATATTTTGTGAAGTATAATTTTTTATTATAAATTTAGTGTGGTTTCAAATTTTTTGTATTTTTATTTCGTTTTGTTTTAATAAATTTTCATATACGATAAATAATATACAAGTTTTAAAGTATCAATATTATTAAGATATCAAAATTCATAATAATATTTAATATGAGTTTATTTGAAAAAGTTACAATAAATAAATATTTTGAATTTATAATAAAAGATTTAAGCTGTGATATATATTTTTAATTATTAATATTTTTAGAAAACATATGCTGAAATTTAATTTAAAGATTATTATAAATTGTAAGTATGAATGATTTATAAGGTTTTACATAAAATAGAATTAGAATGAAGACGATTTTATACGACTAACTTTGAAATAATACGTAGAATTAAGCACTCGGAAGAAAGAGAAAATATTATATTGCTTGACTTATAGATTGACAAAATCAACTAATATATTTTAATTTAAAATAAACTTATTTATAAAAATAGTTTTTTATTTATTTATTTTCGTGCTTTATTTACTTTAGTCACTAATCTCTAAAAAAAAGTGTAAATGCGTCATTTACGAAATAATTCAAAATTATCCTTTTTCGAATTTTAAATTAACTTAGTTAATTTTCTTCTTTTTCATTTTTTTTTCGATTGTACTCTTCCAACCATCCATAATTCTCAACTTTTTTTTTTTTTTGTGTAAAACTACTAAGAATGGTGGTTAAATTCTGTTTTTGGAAAAGTTTATACTTAGTTTTTCGCTTCCTTTTTTTTTATCGTCAAAACATGTTTCAAAATAAAAAGTTTTAGGTAAAAGGAGAAAAAGAAAGATTATAGATTTGTATTGGTCACTAGGTAAAAGGAGAAAAAGAAAGATTATAGATTTGTTTTGGTTACTAAAATCAAGTCCGGTTCCAAAAAAAAAATTAATTCACCGATCACATTAATATATTTATCAAAATAAAGATCGAGACGAATTAATCCATATTAAAAATTGAAACAAAATATGTTAGTCTTAATCGAAGATCAATATAAATCAAGACAGATCAAAAATTAAGATCGAATGATTTAAACTAAAGATCGAGACAATATGTCTTAGGTTAAAAATTAAGAAAAGTTGGTCTATATCAAAAATTAATACGAGTTGATATGGATAAAAAATTAAAATGAATCGATCTAAATCGAAAGTTGAAAAAATGATGAAAGTCGAAAAAAAACGACCAAACTAAATTAAAAATTAAGACAAGCCAATCAAGAAAAGAATGTTCAATTATAACATAAAAGAACAAGTATTTATATATCGGATATAAGATATAATTATTGACTTCTTCTGTTAATTGTGGAAAGAAAAACGAAAATATCTATGTACTAACCTTGAGTACTGAAAATTTTGGTTCTTCTGTGATCTTTTTAATGAGAATCTTTTGGGTTCTGTAAACTATTTTAACATCTGTATACGTAAAAAGTAATAGTTAAAGTTGAAAATTCCGATGTTTATCCAGCAAGATAATGCAAAAACCCATAGTAATCATGATGTTGTTTACTTTCTTCAAGCATATTGAAAATACAAGTTTAGCATTCATTAACAAATTTTATAAATGTGAATGCCTTATATTTTATACTTTTTTTAGCGCTATAGCATCACTGCAGTGCAAGGAATTGCCTAAAACTATTGATGAGCTTACAAACATTGTAGAGAAATAATCTGTAGACTTTTCTTCAGTCATATTTCATTGTATGAAGACATCAAATTAACTTTCAAATATTAGCATCAACAAATTAGTAACTCTAACATTACATAAAAGGTTAATTTTTTAAAAAAATACATTTGTAAAATTATTCTAAAATAAAATAGTTATTAATAAAGTTGGTTTAGTTATCGGAGACGACATTGATTATTATTTTTTAAAATAAATAAAATTGTATTATTATTGAATTAATATTTATTTAACCGGCTCTAGTAGAATCTATATAATATTGAATACTAATAGAGTTGATTTAGTTAACTCCACGAGAAAACTAAATATTTTAATAAGTAAAAAAATAAATTAGTTATTTAGTCTCAGTTAAATTGAAATATTTTAAGTAGACCTTTTTTTATTTTATCTCGATTAATAGTGGCACGTCACGTGTTATTGTTAGAGTTTAGTGGTATATTTGATTCACATTTTATATTTATTTTTTAATTCAATTTGATTTTTCTTTTTCAAATGGAACAATGTTATTTATCTTCAATTTAAAAAATTATATATTTTTATAAACGTTGTAATGATATTTTTATTTATTTACATTTTTGTTAAATATTTATGAAATTATTTTTAAATCAGCTCTAACATATTATTAAATACAATGAAACCTTGTGTGAGTATATAAAAAAAGTTAATATTAAATATTTCAAAACAAAAAATTATAAAATGTAAAAGTCTTTTTAGAGATGTGAAAAGATTAATTAATGATAATTTTTTTAATACGTCAAAGAATTTATCTTTTTTCTTCATATAAGAAATTCAAAGTATAAAATGATTTTCATATAAGGAAATAATGAGTTTTTTCATAATTGTTTTTTTTTCCTATGTATATGGTGTAATTTTATCAAGGCTTTTGTGTACATTTTTACCCTTATAACTTTTTTACATTCAAAATTTTTTACACTTGAAAAACATAAAATAATTTAAATATTTAGGTGTAGTGATTTGAGGTATAAATTCAAAAAAACTATTCGAATATGTATATGCAAGTTTTAAGTAAGCTTATTTACTAATTAGATGTCGAATTGGAAAGGACAAATAAACGACTAAATGATAACAATTACTACCACTGTCATGTGCCACGATTGTAAACTATGACGTGACACGACGATAACCTAACACATAACAGTTTATGTATTTTTAGAAAAAATATTGAAAATTTCACAGGTTAACACGTGTTATGTACAAACACGGTGTTAACTACAACTTAACGGAGATTACCAAATTAAACATTTCTAAATAATTGGATAACTAAATTGAACCAACAAATAATAAGAAATAAAATTGAACTAAGCAAATAAATTAGGGACTAAATCAATAATTATATCCAAATGATATGCATAGACTCATTGTCCACGAGAGTCCTTTCGTGTCATCAATCCTCGTGACCTTGCACCTGATACTCTATATGAACAATTTCCTAATAACCCATTTTGTTAGTCTGGTCGATACACAATATCATTAAAAAAATTATTTTCTATCCTTAAAAATTTACATAGAAATAATTTTCGAGAGTTGTTAATGACATGATGATGAAGGATTGACCCCAAATATAATCCTTCTTCACATGATAGTCAATCTATGTTTCTTGAAAGTTCATTGATCAATTATTTGAAGTAAAGAATGCTTTTCTAATGATTTTTTCAATATCCACGTTTAACTAACTTTTTTTTTATGATTTTAATGTATGTTATCTCTAAGTAGATATCTTCTCTTTAAACATATAATCATATAATCATTTAATCATTTTTTAATCTCCTAAATAAATCCCATGTTATCTTTTTTTCTTTTCAATAAAGTAAAATACAGAATATTTATTTCGTCATACATTTTAATTTATTATATCTCCACACTTTGATATTGACATGTTCCTGAAATAATTGAATTCTACATTTTTTTATTTATATAGAATTGGTTTTCTTATATCTTTTGCTTACAAGATTTTGATTTACCCGCCTTATTTTTTATGCAATTTATTAGTAATAACAAGTTTATAATAAATAGTGTATTGCAAACATACTGGCGTTATAAATTCTTGATAATTAGAAACAAATTAATTGGGCCAATCTAATGTTCGGTCCAAATCAATTAAAAAATTGAACTGGAGAAAAGTCATTGAGAGAATGATGAAGTAATCCGAAATGATAAAATTAATAAATAACTAGTTAAAACTCATACCTAAGTATTATGATAAAAAAATAGTTTTATTTTGAATGTTAAGAACCTATTATTAAGACGGTATTTAATTTATTATTTATAATGTTATAAAGTTATGATATAATATTCTTAATATTATTTAACTATTATAATTATATTAAACTTTAAATGTAATTATATTATAATATTATCTTTTTAATATTGTTTAGATGAAGAGTAAAAAATAAATAAAAAATAAAAATCAAACAAAATAAAATTGTGCTACATTCCCTTGTTGTTTTCCACCAAATGGTAAATCATCATTTATGGGAATGTTATATTTGATAAATCTTTTTTTCCCTTTTCACATAAGAGTCCTTTGCTACAAGATTATTGAGTATGTATTTAATGTGGTTGGACCAAGTATAGTTGTCAAAATAGAGAAAAAGTTAAATAGTTGAAAAATCAAATGAGAGTTAAGGAAGATTAATATAATGTCTATTATATATTATTTTACATAAAGAAAATCATATATTTCCTAATTTAATTAGTTTTTGTTTGGAGTATTCATAATACATTCATTCCATATTGGTGGTTTAAAAAAAAAAAAAGAGGCCTTGTTTTACTCTTCACTATCAAAGCAACCAAAATAGTCTTTAATGGTAGGTTTGACTCAATCACTCTACAAGTCTTATATAGTCAAGTTGTTGATCATATTTGGTATCCAATTTCATGACTTTTAATAACAATTTAAGAATTAATTAATCTCCACACATATTCTTAGTATAAAATAAATAATTTTATCTATTTGATAGCAAATCATATATTCTTGCTAATTATATTTCCAATTAACTATTGCAATAAATAATTTATATGACAATTAAAATAAATTTTTTATATTAGTTTTTAAACCAACATAAATACAAGTAATGTAAAAAGTTTAATTTTTTATGTCAGGTGAAAAACCATCATAAAAATTCCATTTTTCATATTAATTTCAAAAACACATAAAAAAAACCTTATATTTTTCGTTGTCTTTCTATGGCAGTTTTGGTAATAACTATCCTAGATATAATAATGGTAATTTTAATCCTCTACATTACTTTTTATGTTAGTTATGATATTCTTCGCGATAACAATAACAGTGATAAATATGACATTTGTAATTTTAATAAGATATATTACTTTTTATGTTAGTTAAAGCGAGAAAGATTGCTTAACACTATTTAACAATTTGTATAAAAGTAAAATAGTGTTAACAAAAGTTAGCTTTTATATTAAAAAAAAGTAAATAATTATAAAGAATAGTGTCAAATAATAATAAAAAAATGGTGTCAAAATATTAATGTCCTAGTTAAAACTATATACAGTTATAGAAAGTGTATACGTCTAAAATAAATAATTTAATTTTTGTATACTAAAATAATCGACATCATATATATAACTTGAACAATTCTTATATAAATATTTTCAAATTAAATCTTAATAATATAGTATATAAATAATTATACTTTAGTAAAAGTTAATCATGTTCCGTTGAACACAAAATCTACACAATATTGTTAATCACAATATAATCATTTACAATAATTATTTAAAAGAAAAATAGTATGTTCATTGTCTCCAAACCTCGTACATCTGGATATAATTGTATCCATGACCATCACATAATCCTCTAGGTGATATGATTATTATGACTATAAAATTCACATATTTTTTTATTAATTTATTTCTGTTATAAATTTGAACTTATAATCTTGAATCTATAAATTAATCTCCGTATTCTAAATTCACAGGAATTAAACGAAGTTAAATATATTACATAAGAAATAAAAAGATAATTTTTTAAATGTAAAGACTATAAGTTCACTATCAAATAAATAATTAAATCTAATGTTCTGTAGTAATACTTTGAAATCATTTATGCCATTATTTCATTTAGGTTATTTAATGAAAAAAATATGTTGAAAAATGATACATCCATTCTTAATTTATGTTTGAAAAAAAAATTACCTTAAGTTTTGAGTCATTACAAATTGATTGGTGTAATTATTGTCTTGCTTTATTATTTTATTGCTTTCTCATCACATATTATTTTATTATTTTATAAATTAATAATTTAATGATTTTATATTTAAAAAAATAATATAATTAATTATGAAATTTAAAATAATATTTATTTTCACCAGTTGTCTTGATTATTTGTGACAGGTTTAGTAATTTACTAGCTATATTTCATTTTAAAAAATGTGAAAAAAAATATAGTTTGAGTAATTTCCGCTAAAACATTATTTTTCATTTAGTTATATTTGGAATTTACAAGTGAGAACACTTGCCTGTTATTTCTATTTAATTTAGATACATTGCATGGTATAAATTAATAGTTTATACATGTATAAACCAGAAGAGAATGTTAACGTCACATCACATGAATTAGATAATAATGAATATGAAGGTGTAAATCTCTACGAGATATTTTTGTAGAAAAGAAATTATACTCGTAAATTTTCAAACTCTACATCTTTTGCATAGAAATAAATAAATAAATAAACATACAATTTTTTTTTTAATTTTGGATATTCTTATTTTGATAATAAAAAATAATTTTACTGCTTAGACATAGTATATTACCTATCATTAAATTATAATGTTTTATTTAATGCATTAATTAATACTATTTTTCAACCTAAATTTGTTTATTACGGCTGATATCTATAATAGTTTTTTAAATAAGTTTTTTAAATAAATAATCAAGACAATAACTCTATTAAAATTTATCTAAGATTTTAAAGAAACCTCGATTACCTTTCGTGATAAATAACTCTAACTACACGAACAATAAATAATCGTAACATTCTCAACTGAAAAAAAACCCTTTATAATCTTAAATAAATTAGCATAATGCATATTTAAATCACTAAATTGTTCCATACATCATAGTTCCATACAAGTAATCATAGAAATTAATTTGTGTCAATGTGGCTTTAACATATTTAATTAACATGGCCTCTTAAAAGAAAATTTAAAATATAGTTATTAATTATCTATTATACATATGTATCTCATATAAAATATTAAATTTTATCACACTCAATATACATACATACATACACACACACACACACACACACACACATATATATATATATATATATATATATATATATATATATATATATATCCATTAAAAATAACAATCTTTTAAAATCTGACATATTTAGTAAAAAAATTTCTTAAATTTTAGTTTTTTTTTCTTCAATATAACCAATACGATATTGATTTTTCTTAACTATAAATGGAGATGTATTATTGGGAAAATAATTTACAAAACTTATTTTTTTTTTGAAATAAAAAAAAAAGTGTAAAAAGATCGTGGTTTTAGAAAGGAGATGATATCTAAGATTTTTTTTTCTTTGGTTTCTTAAAATCACAAAAAGAGAGTTTGAATATGTTAAACTGAATTCTCTATTTTTATGTATCTTAGGACACATTTTTTTGAAAGATTCCTTATTTAGTTCTAGAAAACATTCTTTAAACTACTTTGCCGAATAATCTGTGTAATGTAATGACAGAAAGAAAAAAAACTAAAAATCACAGATATCACAAGTAAACTACTTTTAAGGAAATCTGTTACAATGTACCCTAAATTTGAGGATACAGTATTTGTACATGATAATAAAAAGTAAAATGAGAATATAACACGAGACTCTAACAAACTAAGAATAAGTGGAAGAAGTAGTACTATGTATGTGTGTGTTGTGTAGTGGAGAGAAGAAACACATGTAAAAATAAAAATGATGATTCTTTCTTAGTCATAATAACAGACATAGAATAGAAGAAGAGTTAAACTGAACTGAAGAGAGAGATAGGTGAGTGGTGCGAAATTTACTGTAGTTTGGGCTATATTTTACTGATGTAGCGAATCTAATACACTAACGTGTCAGTCATTGACAGCTTCTGGTTTGGGAAGTGCAGCAAAAAAGGAAAATAAACGCCATTTCTCTTTCTTTGTATTGACATCAGTCGGTTATCACTTGGTCAATTACCCCTAATGTTTAGGAAATACATAAAATATATTTTGGATATTTCTCAGATTCACAAATAAAAACATAGGCTAAAAAAGAAAATAGAAACCAAATATGTTGAGCTTGGTTTGCTTCCTACCTTCATCTGTATTTAATCAGCCTCTAAATGGAACAAAACCCTAAGGGTTCTTGTAAGAACCAATCGCCGCCGGATTGATCTCTGTCACTGTTTTCTGTTTTTCATCTCACTGCACCATTTCCTCACTCCCTTCTCCCCCCTGTTCTTTCCCACCTTCATTTTATTCTTCTGTATATATTATCTCTCACAAAACATGTTTTCCTAGGAATTTCCTGTCTATAATTATGGGAACTAGTTCTAGGAAACATACAGTGAATTTTGCACTCTTTTTTTGTGTTTGATTATTGGGTGATTTTGTTTCAGCTTCAGAAGTCGCTTCGATGAGGAAAGCTTGATTTTTTTTGTTTTTCATTTTCTTCCAGTAACTGCCAGTTATATTCCTGCGAAGTTGTTAACATGGGGCGTGGAGGTTTACGTTTTGTGGTGGAAAAGGTTGAGCTTTTGGGTTTGTCGGGTTAGGGTTTAATTTCTGCTGCTAGGTAGTGATATGGTTTAGCTGTATGAGGGTGGTGATTGGAGAGTGGTGATCAAATTGGGATTTTGAAAAAATGCTGTCTGAATTTGAAAGAAGACCGATGATTGGGAGTAACGAGGGTTCTTTTGGAGATGAACTGGAGAAGGAGATAGGGATGTTGCTTCGTGAGCAACGCAGACAAGAGGCTGATGATCGTGAGAGAGAGCTTAATATCTTTAGGAGTGGATCAGCGCCTCCAACTGTGGAGGGCTCTTTGAGTGCTGTTGGAGGGTTGTTTGGTGGCGGTGGTGGTGGCGGTGCTGCTGGTGCTAGTGGTGCGTTTTCTGAGTTTCAAGGGACTAAAGATGTGAATGGGATTGTTTCTGAGGAAGAGCTTAGGTCTGATCCAGCTTATCTTACGTACTATTACTCCAATGTGAATTTGAATCCTAGGCTGCCACCTCCTTTGATGTCAAAGGAGGATTGGAGGTTTCAGCAGAGACTTAAAGGTGGAGCTTCAGTTCTTGGTGGAATAGGAGATAGAAGGAAAGTGAACAGGACTGAAGAAAATGGTGGTAGGTCGATGTTTTCTACCCCTCCGGGTTTTAACATGAGGAAACAAGAGAGTGAAGTGGACAATGAAAAAACAAGAGGTACTGCCGAGTGGGGTGGTGACGGACTAATTGGTTTGCCTGGATTAGGGCTGAGCAAACAAAAGAGCTTTGCAGAAATTTTTCAGGTGGATTGCCTCTTCTGCCATTGTTTGACTCCACCCTGCATCTGTTTCTATTTTTCCTGGATTGTGTAATTTGGCATTTTGTATTTTCACTTTCATCTGTGACAATATGATTAATTTATGCTCATGTTGTGAGGTTGGGTCTGATCTTTGGTCGTTTGTTTTACATGTGGTTTTTATGTTCTGATGTGTGGTATTGTTCAAACATTTTGATTAATTCATGTTATTCTTGAGGGGAGTGAAGTATTTGATCAATGATGCTAAATGATGTCATGAATCTGTCTGAGGTTTGGATTCTAATTCGTTGTTTATCGTGCTTTTTGTGATGCGAAGGTGGCAGCTTTACACATAGTGAATTCATCAGAGTTTTTATTTTCTATTTTCATACACTTCTGTTAATCCTTAAGGATTGTCCTATAGTAGTTATCCTCTGTGTTTCATACTGGCTCTAAATTTTTATGCTGATTGTCTAGATCTAGTTGATTTGTTACATTTTCCATTAAATCTTTTAGGCACGTTTTCGAAACAAATTTGTGTTTAGTTTTTGTAATACTGCACACATAGAGCATATTTGTATTCTTACTGTAGTACTATTTGTAAATTATAGCATGTTTGTGGTTGAGGTACCTTCCAGTGTCCGGTAAATTTATCACTGGATAACATTATGGCATTAAAGTTTAAGTTATTCTTGGAAATATAATTTACATGTTTCTGTTATAACCAAATTATAACATAATCTATTAAACTGAAGTAATTTAGTTACAACAGTCTCTTCTTCGCCATGCACTTTATATACTCAAAATACATTGTGCCATTCATTTATGTTCAGAATTTTTAGATACTCTTCCTTGCTAATTTTCTCTCAATGTTCAGTCTTTTCTCTTACATTCTCTCAGTATTGGTTTATGCTTCTCCACCAGTTACATTATTTTACATAATCGCTATAAATTTTTAACAATTGGAGATTGAATTGGCTTTGCACCCAGTACTTTTGGTGGATGTTATATATCACAGTATTGAAGTGAGGTACATGTTGATTTTAATCTTGCAGTCTATGTTTTTTGCTTGATCTACATAAAGTACATTTAAATCATTATTTGTTTGCCTTTGCATTCTGAAAGTTTTTTTGTAGCAATTATTGACATTTCTGATGTGAATTTAGCATATTTTTGCTTTTATGTTTTTGTTGGATTTCTTTATTTTCATATCGTTTTTTCGTTTGCCGGTCATTTACAACCTATAATGGTGCAGGATGATTTGGGGGGTAATACCTCGGTCACGGGCCCTCCTTCTCGTCCAGCCAGTCGTAATGCATTTGATGACAATGATATCATTAGTTCTACAGAAGCGGAGTTCGCTCATGTACGCCGTGAGTCTACGACCACAGATGGACCAAGGCCAGGAACGAATGTTCAAGGATCATCTGCTTCCCAAAATACTGGTCTGCCAGCTTCATATTCTTATGCTGCTGCGGTGGGATCTTCCTTGTCGAGAAGCACTACTCCTGATCCACAGCATGTTGCTAGGGCTCCCAGTCCCTCCATTACACCTATTGGTGGCGGCAGAGCCATTGCTTCTGATAAGAGAGGTGTTTCCAGTCCAGATGGATATAATGGTGTTTCATCTGGAATCAACGGGTCATCAGATCTTATGGCAGCATTGTCAGCGATGAATTTGTCAGCAGAGGACATGTTAGATGGTGATAATCATTTGCCATCACAGGTTGAATCAGATGTTGATAATCACCGAAGATATCTTTTTGGTAGGCAAGGTGGTCAGGATCATGGAAAGCAACATGCTTATTTAAAGAAATCTGAATCAGCTCACTTGCAAAATTCAAGTAAGAGCAGGAGCGGTTCTGATCCTAACAATGCATCCTTGGACAGGCAGGTTGAGCTACAAAAGTCTAATGTTCCTTCCAATAACTCGTATTTCAAAGGATCGCCTACCTCCCATTTTAGTAGAGGAGGTAGTTTGCCTCCTCAGTACCAGCCTTTAGATGGTACAAATTCGTCATTTAGTAACTATGGTCTGAGTGGATATGCTGGAAATCCAGCATTGGCATCCTTGATGACTAACCAACTGGGCACTGGTAATCTGCCTCCATTGTTTGAAACGGTTGCTGCAGCATCAGCAATGGCAGCCCCTGGAATGGACTCAAGAATTCTTGGAAGTGGTTTGGCTTCTGGAGCCACTGCTCCATCTGATGTGCACAATCTTGGTAGGATGGGAAATCAAATTCCGGGCAGTGCTCTTCAGGCCCCTTTTGTTGATCCCATGTACCATCAGTACCTGAGAACATCTGAGTATGCAGCACAACTTGGTGCTCTTAGTGACCCCTCTGTAGACAGGACCTACTTAGGTAATTCATACATGAACTTACTTGAGCTTCAGAAAGCTTATCTTGGGTCTATTCTCTCACCTCAGAAATCTCAATACAATGTACCACTGGGTGGTAAATCAGGCAGCTCCACTCCTCATGGTTATTATGGAAATCCTGCATATGGTGTTGGGTTGTCTTATCCAGGAAGTCCAATGGCAAACTCTGTTGTGTCCACTTCTCCAGTAGGACCTGGAAGTCCTGTTAGGCACAATGAACTGAATCTTCGTTTTGCTTCTGGAATGAGGAATTTGGCTGGGGTAATGGGACCTTGGCATGTAGATACTGGTAGCATTGATGAAAGTTTTGCTTCTTCTCTGTTGGAGGAGTTTAAAAGCAATAAAACAAAGTGTTTTGAGCTTTCTGAAATTGCTGGTCACGTTGTTGAATTCAGGTATTTTTTTCCTATTGATCTTATTCTTATGCGTCCATTCCGAAAATAATAATTTTGATTGCTCTATTATCATTGACAGTGCTGATCAATATGGGAGTCGATTTATTCAACAAAAGCTTGAAACAGCTACTACAGATGAAAAAAACATGGTTTATCAGGAGATCATGCCACATGCCCTTGCTTTGATGACTGATGTCTTTGGTAATTATGTGGTTCAAAAGGTAATGATTAATCTTTTGAGTAATATTTTGTAATTGATAGAAAAGCTGTTTTTATGATCTTTCTGTCACCTAGGTGTAACGTTTTTCAGATTAGCTTCTGTGTATCTCTGATGTAAAAACTCATATATAGATACATGAATGGGCTGAGGGATAAATCAATCTCTTAAGCATTTTTCTCATATTTTTATTCTAAAAGCGTAATACTATATGGTATATTGCAGTTTTTTGAGCATGGTCTTGCAGCCCAGAGAAGAGAATTGGCCAACAAACTTCTTGGCCATGTTCTGACACTTAGCCTTCAAATGTATGGTTGTCGAGTTATCCAGAAGGTATGAACAATGAAAGGTCGCATTTAGTCGATGTGTATATGTTTGTGAATCTAATTTTATGAGTGTGTTATGATTTTTTTGTTTGTTCAACTATGTATCCCTCTTTAGGCCATCGAAGTTGTTGATCTGGATCAGAAGATAGAGATGGTGCAAGAGCTTGATGGTAATGTCATGCGCTGTGTACGTGATCAGAATGGTAATCATGTCATTCAGAAGTGTATTGAATGCGTCCCTGAAGATGCAATCCATTTTATTGTCTCAACATTTTTTGATCAAGTCGTGACCCTCTCAACCCATCCATATGGTTGCCGTGTGATACAGGTAAGGTCTCTTCTCTGGTTATCTCACTCTTATTTGTATCTAAGATCATTTGTCATATAAGATGCCTTTTATGCAACAGAGAGTACTGGAGCACTGCAAAGATCCTATAACACAGCAGAAAGTTATGGATGAAATTTTAGGGGCAGTTAGTATGTTAGCTCAGGATCAGTATGGCAACTACGTTGTTCAGGTTTATCATTTTTTCTTTTTAGACAGTTTGGCTTCTTTCTTGTTGCCATGATAGCTGAAGTGTATTTTTATGGCTCTCATGATTGTTTGGTTTACTTTAGCATGCTTTTACTCTTGGCTGCAACGCTGATAATTCACCTTTATTTTAGAGAAATAGTTATGGTCTTCGACTGTAGTCCCAAAAATTGTGGTGTGACGATGTTTTTTGAAACTATTCTTCTTTATATTGAATTTTCTTACTTCGAATCTTTGCCTACGTTGTTGTGATCAATAGGTTTTTTCAACCAGAAACTTCTTTTTTTCTTGTTTATGATTTTCAACACAGTTTTATGTGTACAATTGTTTTCACTTATAATTCTTTGTTTTTGAAACTGTGACTTTATGTTGTAGCTTCCTGCCCTGTTTATTTATGTTTCTGAAATGCCGTCAAGGTTGAGGCTTTTTGTCCATAATACTACTTCTCTAGTGTCACTGTTTAGTATATATGTGGGTTGATTTCTTGCTTATACTTTCTTCTCTCCCTGATAACAGCATGTTCTAGAACATGGGAAGCCTCATGAACGTTCTTCTATAATAAAAGAATTAGCCGGCAAGATTGTTCAAATGAGTCAACAGAAGTTTGCGTCAAATGTTGTGGAGAAATGTCTGACCTTTGGGGGCCCTTCTGAGCGCCAATTACTAGTAAATGAAATGCTTGGCTCCACAGATGAAAATGAGCCTCTTCAGGTTCGTTGAACTTTCTTTTTCAAATACACGCCTTTCCCATTCTTTATTTGATGCAAAATTACAGGGAATGCTGATATACAATGTTAGGCCGACTCTAGATTACTTTTAGGTTGAATACCATCATAATTTTATTTGATTTTTAATGACTTCCAATGCAATTGTATGAACTAAACATAGGATCAGGAGTGTTTATCAGTGTTATGAATGGTTTACTAAAATTGATAATGGTTTGTCGCATGTTGGATGAGACTCTTCTGAAGTTCTGCAAAATTGTATTCATATTCTTCTATGTACAGGCAATGATGAAAGATCAGTTTGCAAATTACGTTGTACAAAAGGTGCTGGAAACATGTGATGATCAGCAACGCGAACTGATTCTTTCACGGATTAAGGTTCATTTAAATGCATTGAAGAAGTACACGTATGGGAAGCACATCGTTGCACGTGTAGAGAAACTTGTTGCTGCTGGAGGTATACCATACTTTGATCTGAAATCATGGTCCCAAATGTTAGAATGTAGTTTCTGAAAGATTATGTGTATGATTTGTTGCAGAAAGGAGAATTGCAGCTCAGTCTCCCCAACCTGCTTAGGAGGCTTAGAAAAATAATATTGTACAGCTAACTGAGGCTAGTGTGAGCTGCTGCTGCTTCTTCTTCTTCTTCTTCTTCTTCCTTTTTCCAAATGAAGAGGTTATATTTCCTATCTATGAAGATGGGTTGTAGCCAGTTGGAAATAAAGTTGTCGGTTGTACTGCAGAACTGTACATTTTGTAGCTTTAAGTCTATACAAAGAATTTAAGCTGAGATGAGGCTCATCACCTGAGGCCCCTGCAGAGGAAATATGACTATACAAGCCTTTTTATGCTGTAAAGATTATAAGATGCTGAGCTAGTTTTTAATTTTACGACGTGACTGTACAAAATCATGGCATGTGGAACTCCTGTTCTTGTCTACACGAGGACAGCTTCTTTTCTTCTCTTCTAGTCATGTATGCTTTTATTCACTTTCTTTCCCCTTTTGAGAGTATAATTTTATTGCAACTTTACATTTTCCTTTTCTTCTGTTATATCGATAATAAGTCTTCACTGTTTATGTTTTTATTCAATCACGTCTGAAAATCATTATGGTTCTCCAAAAGTAGGACAAACACATAGAAAAGAATGATATAAAATGATTGTAGAGTTTCAACGTTTCTGGTGCAAATATATGCTCCATTTTAGAGGTCTTTTTAAGTGTAGCTTTATATTAGTTTGTGATGCTGGTTTGACTTTTTTGCTGTGTTGGCAAATGAGGTTTTGTTCTTAATTGAAAAATATTGAAAGCATTTAAAGCATGGCCTTTTTTTGTTTTAAAAATCTTTCTCCTTTGACTCTGAGGTCAGTGAGTTTTATAGTAGACTTGGTCCTATACACTGTGTGTTGTTATCTGAACACAGTGTAAGTAGGTTAAGGGTAGTTGACCTTTCATAAACTCAATGAAGTCTTGTTGATTTGTTAAAGAAAAGCTGAAAAAAAATGACTAACAGGTTAATAGGTTACTGTTTATGGTTTTCACTGAAGCTTTTTCTACTGTACACTTATGTTTTACCTGTTAGAAGTTTTATTCGGATGATAAACATATAGACTCATAGGAGTTATATGTGAATGATTCCTTTTAGAAAAGAGTTTTTCATTCTTTGAATCTTTTTTTTTTTTGAGAAACATCATATTCATGGTTTCACTCTTTAATCTATGACACACGTTCTCATCATTCACATTTTGTCGTTGACCATTTGGTATTTCATTGGTTTATTGTTTTCTTTTTGTGATTTCTCTGAAAACATTGCTTTCACTGATTACAAAAACTAGAAAGCATGTAATAGAGGCGTGTGAAGGTAATTTGCTTTCCTTGGAAATTTTTAAAATCATTTTTTGCTTACTATTTTTTGTGTATTTTGTTAATTGTTTGGTATAACTATTAACAAATTTTGTTTTGAAAACTTTACATAATGTTGAAACTTAAAAAATGATGTTCTCAATCTTCATTGGACATTTGTAACATATCGTTTGTGTTATATAAAAGTATCATCTGATTTTATGATATGAAGTAATTGTTGTGACTTTTAATATTTTTTTTTTACTTTACTATGTTTTTGTGAGGAAGGATTAGTAAGGAAAGTGAAACTCTTAATTAAAGTATTTTAAAAAGTTGAGAATGAAAGGAGTAAAAGAAATGTATTGTATCAAATCTTATAAGTCATACATTCATGGTTTTGCTACAAATTTTAATAAGATAAATAATTTATTCTGTGAGATGATTATGAAATATATTAAATGTCAATGAATCACACAAAATATCTTAATGGAATTCCAAAAAATGGATTAACTTACTAGAACCCCAAATTTATTTCATGGAACTTGTACGGGAATAAATCTTTAGTTATATAAGATATTATTTATACATGAAGATAATCCTATTGAAAAAAAGAAGAAGGAAAATGTGGTTTCTTACTTCCCTTAAAAGTCCTTGTTAGATGCTTTATGTGTGTCGATTAAATGTTTAAATTTGTAAAGAAAATATATTATACATCTATAAAGTTGCATAACAATAATTTTTTATGAGTATTTTTAGATGTTTAAATCTATTAAGAGTAATGTTGACATCTTAATCCAATTTATGAGTTAAATTTTCTTCGATATTCAACGTTTGAAAATAATTCAAGTATGAATTTAAATCTCATGTATAAAATATTATAGAAAGTTCAACACTTAATAAAGATAAATATTTATATATTTATTTATTAATATACATGATAATATTGGGACAAGAAATTGATTCCAAAATTGGAGAATCGGTCCAGCATTGCATGGGGAAGAAAGAATCAATTCTCCTTTAAGGAACCAATTTTGGAAGTTGGAAGTTTTAAGAGGGAATTGATTCTCGTAACATGAAATTGATTCTCCTTCATCTAAGTCCATTAAACATTGTTTTAATGTGCTTTGTAATGCGATTTTGGTGTGTGTTGTGTTGCATATGGTTGATACTTCTGGTGTTGTGAAGATGAAGTTGTTATTGGTTAGCTGATCTACGATGTTCAATGTTTGTGATGGTGTCATTGTAGTGAACTTATGTTGTTGCTAGTTTTTGTAGGTACTTCACAATGGTGCTCGCTTCACAATAGTGACATTGTTATTGCTCTCTTTGGTGGCTTGAGCTGGTGGTGTAGTTGGTCTCTTAGTGGGTGGTTGTGTCGTTGTGGACCTTGTTCTCGGTTGCTGGTGGTGATTGTGTGTTGGCATTGAGTTGGTGGTAGTTGTGTTTAATTAGTCCCAAGCTTTTCGTTGGTATTATGGTTAAGTGTTGTGGTGTTTTGACCGAATGGTTTGCTAAAGATACTTTCCATTTATTTCTACATCTTTAAGAGATAAGTAAAGTAAATTTCATTTTCGATTGATTATATAATTATATTTTGATTACGATCGTGAGTGTTAGATTTATATTTGTTAAGATCAACATAAGAATATTTCTTTAATTTTTTATTTTATTTAGGGTTCATGATTTTCAGAGTTAATTTTAGGTTAAATTATGTCTTTATTTTCGTAGCAAAATATCGATTTGGTCCTCTATTTATTTTTATCTCAATTTGATCACTATTTTGGAAATTTTGATGCAATCAAGTCCTTTTCGTTAGCGATGTAATAACAATGTTAAAGGGGTGTCACATGTCAATTCCTAAATTTTTTGATTTATTTTTTTAAAAATTAATAAATTTGTTACGTGTCAAGCTGACACCATGCACGTAGTAGTGACAATGTGATGTGGTACTGACAATGCCGTGTGTCACCATTATGCCAGGTGTCGTTCCTTCATTCTCAATTAGATTTTTGTATTTTTATATATATCTCACTTTAGTCTCAAGTTTTGTAAAAATTGAACAATTTTGTGTCTCTCCAACTTCAAACCATATTAATTTTTATATAAATGATACACAAATATTTTTATCAAAATTGATATTTCTAGTAGATATTTTTAACAAGATTAAGTTTGTTTAAATTTATATTCTATATTGAACTTTATTTAAAATTGTTTTAAATTTGTTAATAGAAAATAATACTAATAGAAAAAAAATAAAAAAATAATGTTAATATTTTATTACATCATACTTTAATATTGTTTCTTTATTTGAATTTATATTTCAAATAATTGTATATTTTTAAAATATTTAATAATTTCCACATAAATAATTGATTTGGTGTAAAAATAACAATGATATGATTTTAAAAATAATTTTAACCAATTTATATAACAATTGACAATAAATAAATTTAAAATTTGAAAACATTTTAAATAAAATTGAATGTAAAACACAAATTTAAATAAACTCAGTTTCATTAAAAATATATAATCAAAATACCGATTTGAATAAAAATATTTGTATATTTATATAAAAGTTAATGTTTGTTTCAATTTGTAGAGGGATGAAATTGCACATTTTTTTACAAAAAATGAGGGTTAAATTGAGACAAAAATGAAAATATAAAGACCAAATTAAAAAACGAGGAAATGATACGTGACACTCCTTTAATGATGTTATTGCACCACAAAAATAAACTTAATTGTATCAAATTTATCAAAATAAGGACAAATTGGGATGAAAAAAATAGAGGGACCAAATTAATATTTTGCTACGAAAATAGAAATCGATAACATAATTTAACCTAATATTTACTTAAAAAATATTTCTATTTAAGATATAAGTATGTAATTATAATTACTTATAAAAATGTTTATATTCAAATATAGAACAACATTTATTTAATTAAAACCGTATGTACACGGACTTTTTTTTTTTACAATATGTTGTTATGAAATTTAAATATAAATAGTTAGGGAAATCAAATTATAGCATTTGAATTTTATAAAAAGTGCAAATTAATTTAGTTAAATATTCCTAAAATAATAATAATTAATAATAATAATAATAGTATTATAAATATAATAATATTATTATTAACAATAATTATAATCATATTAATAATAATGATAATAATTATATTCTTTTATAAATATTTTAACCACAAGATAAATTTGGAATCTAACAAATTTATCAACTAAAACATTCCTTTTATTATCATATTGATCAAATTATTTACAAACATTTCACGAAATTTATTTCTAAATATCTTTATTTTCCTCTTTTTATCTATGTAATCTTATTACAATTTCACTGTATCCATTAATTTAAAACAAACGCAATAAAAGACAAATATGTTGTATTTTATATTTTACAACCACTCAACAACACTAATAAAATTGTGTTTTTATTTTATAAAAAACATTAAATGAATTCTTTTATAATGGTTGAATAGAGATGTAAGAAAAATAAAAAAAGTATACTTGTTCCATTTTCCGACACTAGAAGAAAGTAACATTTTGATAACATAGGAAAAGAATCCGAAAGCTACTTTTAGTAACCTCTGTTTTGATGTACACTAGGTTACTGAACACGGTATTTGTACACGAATTTAGTATTTGAAAGTAAATCTGAATAACAAAAGTGTTTGATAAACCAATAACTGGACTTACTAACAGGAAGACTCAAACATACTTAAAAAAACCCAAACAGTGTAGTTAGCTCCATTGCATGTAAAGTAGGAAATAGGAGTGTTAGAAGTATATGTTACAGTGAAGATGTGAAAATTAAAATGATGATACTACTATTGTAAGAGTTTAACTAAAGTGAAGAAATAGGGGTAAGTGGTGCGAAATTTACTGTATTTTGGGCTATATTTTACTGATGCAGAGAATCTAATACACTAACGTGTCACTGTGTGAAAGCTTCTGGTTTGGGAACAGGAGCCAAAAACAAATAAACACCATTTCTCTTTCTTTGCCAATGGCATTAGTCGGTTATCACTTGGTCAATTACCCCTAATGTTTAGGAAATACATAAATTATATTCTGGATATTTCTCAGATTCAAACTTTTTAACTTAAAATACAAAAACAAAAAAGGAAAAAATAGAAATGTTTAGTTTGGTTTGGCTTTCTTTTGCTCCTATCATCAACTGTATTTAATCCTCCTCTAAATGGAACAAAACCCTAAGGGTTCTTGTAAGAACCAATAGCCGCCGGATTGATTTCTCTCGCTGTTTCCTCTCTTGATCTCACTGGAACATCTCTCACTCTTTCTTATCTATTCTCTCCCGTTCTTTCACACCTTTCTTCTATTTTTTTCTGTATATACTATCCACTGGGGAAACATGTTCCTTTAGGAATTTCTTGTCTATAATTATGGAAACTAGTTATGGGGAACATAGAGTGAATTTTGCAGTCTGTTTTTGTGTTTGATTATTGGGTTTCAGCTTTCGGTGCAGTTTTTACAGAAAGCTTGATTTTTTTTTTAGTTTTTCATTTCTTCTCAGTAACTGACAGTTATAATTGTGTGAAGTTGTTAATATGGAGCGTGGCGGCTTACGGTATGCGGTGGAGAACGTGTGAGTTTTTGGGTTTTCTTAGGTTAGGGTTTGATTTCTGGTGGTGGGTTGTGTTATAGTTTAGCTATGCGATGAGGGTGGTGATCAGGTTGGGACTTTGAAAAATGTTGTCTGAATTGGAAAGAAGACCGATGATGGGTAGTAACGAGGGCTCGTTTGGAGATGACCTGGAGAAGGAGATAGGGATGTTGCTTCGTGAGCAACGCCGACAAGAGGCTGATGATCGTGAGAGAGAGCTTAATATATTTAGGAGTGGATCAGCGCCTCCAACCGTGGAGGGTTCTTTAAGTGCTGTGGGAGGGTTGTTTGGTGGTGGTGCTGTTGCCGGTGCTGGTGGTGGTGGTGCCGGTGCCTTTTCGGAGTTTCATGGGGCTAAGGATGTGAATGGGATTGCTTCCGAGGAAGAGTTAAGGTCTGATCCAGCTTATCTTACATACTATTACTCCAATGTGAATTTGAATCCTAGGCTGCCACCTCCTTTGCTGTCAAAGGAGGATTGGAGGTTTCAACAAAGGCTTAAAGGTGGTTCGTCAGTTGTGGGTGGAATCGGAGATAGGAGGAAAGTGAACAGGGCTGACGATACTGGTGGTAGATCCTTCTTTTCTACTCCCCCGGGTTTTAACATGAGGAAACAAGAGAGTGAAGTGGATAATGAAAAAACAAGAGGTACTGCAGAGTGGGGTGGTGGTGGACTGATTGGGTTGCCTGGAATAGGGCTGAGCAAACAAAAGAGTTTTGCAGAAATTTTCCAGGTGCCTTGCTTCTTCTGCCATTGGTTGATTAATTGACCCTGTGTTGCATCTGTTTCTATTTTTCCTGGATTTTGTAATTTGGTGTTTTGAGTTATCATCTTTGACATGTGATTAATTGATGCTCATGTTGTGAGGTTGGGTATAATCTCTGAAAGTTTATTTTATGCCGAGTATGAATTTTTATATTCTGATGTGTGGTATTGTTTACAAGTTCTGATTAATGATGGTAATTTTTGAGGGAAGTCAAGTTTGATTAAGGGAATGCTAAATGATGACATGCGTCGGTCTTTGGATTTTAGTTCCTGTTTCGCTATTTATAGTGCTTATCGTGATGGAAGATGACGGCATAACACACTGAATTCATGAAAAAAAAATTTCAGAGTTATGACAATCCTTTATCATTGTCCTGCAGTTGTTATCCTTTTAATTGTATACTGGTTCTAATTATTTGGACTGATTGTTTAGCTACATCTGGTTGACTTGTTGCTTTCACCAAATATTTTTTTAGGCACATTGTAGCCTCTTGAACCACATTTGTGTTTAGTTTTGTAATGTTCAGGTATAGATACAATACATGTATGCCATAATGCATGTTGTAGTGCATACATTGTGTATCTCTGTACTGTAAACTGCAATACTTATTGTTAACCAGATTGACATACTTTACAATCTCCAGTCAGTTGATCACATGATGACATCATTACCATTGAAATTCAATTCTTCTATATAATATATTAAATATAGTATTTAAATCAAAGTGACAGTCAGATTTTCCGTTGCAAAGTATTCATGCCCATCAGCCTGTTCAGCCATCAGCCAACAGATTATGTAACTGCATTACCTATATCTGTTCTTGTTACAACCCAATTTGTTGAGAGTCTTTGTTGCTAAATTTTGTCTCATGAATCCTTCTTTTCACTGACAGTTACAGTTTCTTGCTCAAGCTTGACTTGCACCCATTAATTTTGATAGATCGTTATGTAGAGTATTAAGGTGACTCGTGTTGATTTTGATCTTGCAATTTGTGATTTTTCTATAACTTTGAATATATGGTATGTTCAGATAATTATTTGTATGCCTTTGCATTTAAAAAGTTTTTGTGCCATAGCTTTTGTTTTTCTTGCTAATATCAATTGTTGACATTTCTGTAGTGAATTTATATTATATTTGCTTTGATCTTCTCTCTTGGGTTTCTTTATTTTCATACGCTTTTTTCTTCTGCCCGTATCCAGAGTATTTACGTGACTCGTGTTGATTTTCATTTTGTAGTCTGTGATTTTTTCTATAACTTTGAATATATTGTACATTCTGATAATTATTCGTATTCCATCCTTTGCATTTTAAAAGTTTGTGTAACAATATTTGTTTCTCTGACTAATATCAATCGTCAACATTTCTGTATTGAATTTAAATTATATTTTCTGATCTCTTTCTTGGGTTTCTTTATTTTCATATCATTTTTTCTTTTGCTCGTCATTTAAAAACAGTAATTGTGCAGGATGATTTGGTACGTAATACCTCTGTCACAGGCCCTCCTTCTCGTCCAGCCAGTCGTAATGCATTTGATGACAACGATATCCTTAGTTCTGCTGAAGCAGAGTTAGCTCATGTACGTCGTGAGTCCACGACAACTGATGGACTGAGGTCAGGATCAAATGTTCAAGGATCATCTGCATCCCAAAATACTGGCCTGCCAGCTTCATATTCTTATGCTGCAGCGGTTGGATCTTCCTTGTCAAGAAGCACTACTCCTGATCCACAGCATGTTGCTAGGGCACCCAGTCCCTGCATCACACCTATTGGTGGTGGCAGAGCTACACCTTCTGACAAGAGAGTTATTGCCGGTCCAGATGGATTTAATAGTGTTTCATCTGACATCAACGAGTCAGCAGATCTTGTGGCAGCACTGTCAGTGATGAATTTGTCAGCAGATAACATGTTAGATGGTGATAACCACTTGTCAGCACAGGTTGAATCAGATGTTGATAATCACCAGAGATATCTTTTTGGTAGGCAAGGTGGTCAAGATCACGGGAAGCAACATGCTTATTTAAAGAAATCTGAATCAGCTCACTTGCAAAATGCAAGTAAGAGCAGGAACGGTTCTGATCTTAGCAATCCGTCCTTGGATAGGCAGGTTGAGCTACAAAAGTCTAATGTTCCTTCAAATAATTCATATTTCAAAGGATCACCTACCTCCCATTTTAGTAGAGGAGGTAGTTTGCCACCGCAGTACCAACCTTTAGATGGTTCAAATTCATCATATACTAACTATGATCTGAGTGGGTACTCTGGAAATCCAGCATTGGCATCCTTGATGACTAACCAACTTGGCACTGGTAATCTGCCACCCTTGTTTGAAAACGTTGCTGCAGCATCTGCAATGGTAGCCCCTGGAATGGACTCAAGAATTCTTGGAGGTGGTTTGGCTTCTCGAGCTGCTGCTCCATCTGATGTGCACAATCTTGGTAGGATGGGAAATCAAATTCCAGGCAGTGCTCTTCAGGCTCCTTTTGTTGATCCTATGTATCTTCAGTACCTGAGAACATCTGAATATGCAGCACAACTTGGTGCTCTTAATGACCCCTCTGTTGATAGGAACTACTTGGGCAATTCATATATGAGTTTTCTTGAGCTTCAAAAAGCTTATCTTGGGTCTATCCTCTCACCTCAGAAATCTCAATACAATGTACCATTGGGTGGTAAATCAGGCAGCTCCACTCCTCATGGTTATTATGGAAATCCTGCTTATGGTGTTGGGTTGTCTTATCCAGGAAGTCCAATGGCAAACTCTGTGGTATCCACTTCTCCTGTAGGATCTGGAAGTCCTGTTAGGCACAATGAAATGCGTTTTGCTTCTGGAATGAGGAATTTAGCTGGGGTAATGGGACCTTGGCATGTAGATACTGGGAACATTGATGAAAGTTTTGCTTCTTCTCTTTTGGAGGAGTTTAAAAGCAACAAAACAAAGTGTTTTGAGCTTTCTGAAATTGCTGGTCATGTTGTTGAATTCAGGTATTTTTTTTTCTATTGATCTTCTTATGCATCATTTTATGTTGCCATCCTGAAAAAACAATTTTATTAATTTATGATCATTTGGCAGTGCGGATCAATACGGTAGCCGATTTATTCAACAAAAGCTTGAAACGGCCACTACTGAAGAAAAAAACATGGTTTATCAAGAAATCATGCCACATGCCCTTGCATTGATGACTGACGTCTTTGGTAATTATGTTGTTCAAAAGGTAATTATTCGTCTCGTAATTTAATATTTTTTTTCATGAAAAATAGTTGGTAATGGTATATGGTATATTGTAGTTTTTTGAGCATGGACTTGTAGCCCAGAGAAGAGAATTGGCAAACAAACTTCTTGGCCATGTTCTTACACTTAGCCTTCAAATGTATGGTTGCCGGGTCATCCAGAAGGTATGGACAATATAAGGTGGCATTAATTGACGTGTATATGTGTTTTACTCTCTCTAATTTTCTAAGCATGTTATCATATCGATTTTCTTTTGTTCTTCAATTTTTAATACCTCTTTAGGCCATCGAAGTTGTTGATCTAGATCAGAAGATAGAAATGGTGCAAGAGCTTGATGGTAATGTCATGCGCTGTGTACGTGATCAAAATGGTAATCATGTCATTCAGAAGTGTATTGAATGTGTCCCTGAAGATGCAATCCATTTTATTGTCTCAACATTTTTTGATCAAGTTGTGACCCTCTCAACCCATCCATATGGTTGCCGGGTTATACAGGTACGATATCTTCACTGGTTATGTCCACTCTTATTATGTTATCAGAGATCATTTCTCATAATATTGTGTTCTACACGACAGAGAGTACTGGAACATTGCAAAGATCTTACAACACAGCAGAAAGTTATGGATGAAATTCTAGGAGCAGTTAGCATGTTAGCTCAGGATCAGTATGGCAATTACGTTGTTCAGGTTTATAATTTTTTCGGACTACTGCTTAGTAATTCTAATATTACTTTACCTCCTGAATGTGCTACTGTTTAGTATATGTGGTTGATTTTTAGGTTTTTGGTTTCTTTTCTCTTTGAACAGCATGTTCTGGAGCATGGGAAGCCTCATGAGCGTTCTGCTATAATAAAGGAATTAGCAGGCAAGATTGTTCAGATGAGTCAACAGAAGTTTGCATCCAATGTTGTGGAGAAATGTTTGACCTTTGGAGGTCCTTCTGAGCGCCAATTACTAGTACATGAGATGCTTGGCTCCACAGATGAAAACGAGCCTCTTCAGGTTTTCTTATATATGCCTCTACCACTATTTGATGCAAAATTATAAGGCAATGCTAATGCATCCTGTTAGGCCCAGTGTAGGAGCCTACTTTTTCTATACAACGTCTCCTTAATGTGATTCAACAGAAAAGTTTACACATTTCCAGTCTTGAACTTTGGTCACATAACTGCTTCAGTTCTGGGACAAGGCACTTTATATCTCCCCAATAATTCTTTCAATAAAATTGTTATTTGTCAGTGTTATGAATGATTTTGTCAACTGTCATTGCCTATCTTACTGAAATTGACATTGGTTTGTCCCATGTTGGAGGAGACTCTTCTGAAGTTTTGCAAAATTGTAATCATATTCTTGTATGTACAGGCCATGATGAAAGACCAGTTTGCAAATTACGTTGTACAAAAGGTGCTGGAAACATGTGATGATCAGCAACGCGAACTGATTCTTTCACGGATTAAGGTTCATTTAAATGCATTGAAGAAGTACACGTATGGGAAGCACATCGTTGCACGTGTAGAGAAACTTGTTGCTGCTGGAGGTACACCATACTTTGATCTGAAAAAAATCATGGTCCCAAATGTTAGAATGTAGTTTCTGAAAGGTTATGTGTATGATTTGTTGCAGAAAGGAGAATTGCAGCTCAGTCTCCCCAACCTGCTTAGGAGGCTTAGAAAAATAATATTGTACAGCTAACTGAGGCTAGTGTGAGCTGCTGCTGCTGCTGCTTCTTCTTCTTCTTCTTCCTTTTTCCAAATGAAGAGGTTATATTTCCTATCTATGAAGATGGGTTGTAGCCAGTTGGAAATAAAGTTGTCGGTTGTACTGCAGAACTGTACATTTTGTAGCTTTTAAGTTTATACAAAGAATTTAAGCTGAGATGAGACTCAATACCTGAGGCCCCTGCAGAGGAAATATGACTATACAAGCCTTTTTATGCTGTAAAGATTATAAGATGCTGAGCTAGTTTTTAATTTTACGACGTGACTGTACAAAATCATGCCATCTGGACACCTGTTCTTGTCTACACGAGGACAGATTTTTTTCCTTCTCTTCTACTCATGTATGCTTATTCACTTTCTTTCCCCTTTCAAGGAGTATAGTTTTTGTTGAAACTTTTACCTTTCCCTTTTCTCCTTTGATATCGATAGTAAGTCCTCATTGTTTATGTTTTCCTTCAATCACGTCCAAAATGGGAAAAGAAATCAGCACTTGCATAAAGGATCTCAAAAGTAGGATAAACCTCCGCAATAAAGGAGTGGAACAAAGTGATTGTAATATTGTAGACGGTACTTTTAAAAACTTTTTAAGTGCGTTTTCAACGTTCCTGGTGTAAGTTATGTGTCCTTTTTAAGTTACTTTTTAACCAAAACATAACATTTACGTGCTTATTTACTTTCTTTTAGTGTAAATTTTCTATCAAAAATTATAAGTTGCTAAATAAAGTTTTTGTTAAAAATGAACACATCGAAAGCATTTCAAGGTATGACTTTAAGGTCAGTGAATTTATTTTACATATAATAGTAGGCTCGGCTTGGACATGGTATGTTTAGTGTATTTTTGTTGACCTTTCATTAGGCTATCTCTATTACAACATTTTACAAATTAAATTTAAATTGTAATCTAGGTGGAGAAATTGTTAGATGCGGTTATCTCTCCCGTCGAAGATTGTATTCCACCGTAGATGTTGTGTTGATGGAAGATTTAAGATATATTATTGGTCTGAGTAGAATATATTTGATGGCATGAGATTAAAACTTGGTATCCTATTCCCGTTCAGTAAAAGATTTGAAATTATATGTGCGAGGTATTTTTATTTGTGGCAGTTGCATCTTTCACGCATCATCAAATAAAGAACGTTATCTACTAATTTTTATTTATTTATTTATTTTAGATTTGATGAGTTCTATAATGGCCATACTTGGTGGCAGAAGCCAAGTTGCAAATACAATAATGCGACTCTTTCACACTAACTAACCACTCATTGTTTTCCACGCATTTCCGTCATCACTCTTAAAATACTTATACATTATTAATTAATGTCTCAAAAAGATTATTGCAATAATTTATACACTAACAACAGTGTTGAAAATTAATTACATTATGCTAACGACAAATTCTAGATAAATACTTGATTATATGTTTATTTATATTTTTAATGTTTCGATTTTACCTCTTTTTTATTCAAAATGTCATGTATGACGCACTAAGAGTTTATTAAGGTTGAATATATAACCACTTCACTATGATGGTACAGTTAGTCTTTTGTAGTCTTTTTACAAAAATAGAAAAACTTAATTACCCGTTTATCTCAATGTGGATTTATTTAATTTAATTTAATATATATAATTAAATTTTCATTTTTTTTAAACCGTAACAAACTAATGTTTATCATTAACGAAATGAAATGATTAACAAACAAATATTAACCGCCTTTATTTACACATGATATAATTTTCACTGGTAATATAATTCATAACTAATAAAAGTGTTAAAACGATATTTTAACATACCAAAAATATTATATCGTTATATTTTTAAAATTAAGGGGCTTGATTGAATCTGTTATTCATACAAAGATATTAAATTGAAAAGAATAAATGATGGGCAAAAAAATAAATAAAGAAAATATGATACATTTTAAAAAAACTATTATGCATCACTCTAATTTTTAAAATGAGTCAAACATTATACTTAGTAAGTTCTTTAAATATCCTTATCAAATAAAAGTATAACGTAGACAAAAAAAGGCACCAAGTAAAGGATTTTTTTTTAAATATTAAAATACTAAAAGGCAAGTTCTTTTATAATTTTAAAAATAAATAATCATATTAATATAATAAATATTTACATAATTCGCTTTTAGTATAATTGAAAATGATCCTATCACAAAAACTTTATTTCTACTACTAAATAGTTCCATTAATAATGAATATAATTGAGTATGTGCTTATGTCTAATATTTAATAATTGTTGCAATTATTACATGTGTATTAACAAAATAAACATTAATTTATTTTTTAATTTAAAAAAAATTAAAGATTTTAAATTAAAGAAAAAGAACAAATAGTATAGTGCTACATTTATATGATAACATTACTTTGAGTATTAATAAAATTAAAAAAAAAAACTTATAATTTTTTATTATATTAATATTTATTGTATAATTTTATTTTTATTTTTAATATATATATTTTACTTTGGTAAGGTTTAGCCAGATTGACTTTGTCAAGGTTACCTTCTGCATAAAAGACGGCATAGACTGTCCTAGTCGCGTTCCATGAATCTGAATCAGTTCGATTCATTTCACCATATAAAAAAGCGCGTTCTGAAAAAATAAAACCAATCAACGCAGTTTTGTTATAGAAAAAAGCGCGTCTGAAAAAAATCAAAACCAATCACACCGTCCATTGAATCACCCTTCCAGCTGTTTGCCACCAAGCTTTTGGAAACTTTACGCATTCTCATTCTCATTTGTCATGAAAGAAAAAAAGTTCATAAAACCCCAACTTACTTTCTTGACGTGACATGCTCTCACCAACACCACAACTACAAAACCTTTGCTGTGCAATGCCCTTTTCTAATTATTAAGAAGAGGAAAATTAAAATATTTATTACACTAATTTAGTTACCATTATTATCATAAATACATGTATGAATAATTAAATAATTTAGTTATTACAGTAATTTTTTTTGTATGTTAAATACATGTTGAGTAGACACATTATTTGTGAAAATCCTAGGCAATTACTGTTTAGTTAAATCTTTAAATACATTGATTAAAATTAAACTTAACTGGCTAGTAATTTAATTAAGAGTCTATTTAACGTTAATTTTGTTATACCGTCTTAAAATAGCTTAAAATTTAATACATGAAAATATAAATTACTGTGGTTTATTTATTTAAATACTCATATATTATCAAAATGATTGTTCGAATGCACATCAAAAGAAACTCCAAAATTTCCTAAATTTTATATTCACAGTACAATCATATAAACTTGAATTTATGGAATATCATATTGAAGTTTAAAAATTTAAAATTTATATATATTTTTTATTTCAACAGTATCTTAAAAAAGGTAAATTAAAAATTGATGTAATAATCGTTATATTGAAGAATACCCAAAAAGTAAACTACTCTTCCAATGATACCTCTGGAGATTATTTTATATGGTGCACTTTTTTTTTTTTTTTTTTTTTTTTAATTTATGTCACTTCAAATTATAGTTAACGTGGTTTCTTGTTTTTGTCACTATATTTAAGGGTGTGGATAAGGCAACAGTCAATCTCATGCCTAAACTTTAGTTAGTGTATTAGGTCTAATTTTATTGATTAAATATTTTTCATAATTTTAAAGTTTGAAGTAAATTAGTAAATATTTTACCGAAAACCCAGTTTATATATTATAATACAAAAAACAGATTGTCATTCGATATATAAATATTTTAAGGAAAAAATTTATCATAATATAGAAAAAAATATTTATTTACATTTTTTTATTATTAAAGTATACATTACTTGCTACTGTTTATTTTGATAATTTGGATTTATTTAAAATAATAGTAATAATAATGCTAAAATCTAATTTAGAAGCATACTAATTAATTATTTGAAGGTGTTACATTAAATAAATGCATTACCATTTCAAACTCTTGCACGTAAAGTTAAATTACGTGACGTGACTTAATTCATTCTTAGGCAAGTTACAAATTTAAAACTATATAAAAGTTTAAAATTTAAAAATAAACGCGGAAGTTACAATTATATTATAAGAAAAAATGAAGGATTAATTGTAGTTTATATTGTATTAAATTTTTTCAATTAAAATATTCGTATTGATGTGTATAAGTTTGTTAAGTACAATACATTCAAATATGGAAGAAATGAAAAATATTTGTTTATTTATATATGAGTGGTGACAATGGCAGCACGAGGAGAGAGCACTTTGGTCAAGGCAGAGGCACGTGTGTGGTTAAATCGTAATTATGTGCAAATAAATAGCATTAATAATAATTATTATAATAAAGAAAAGAAGAGAGATAGATATTTAGAGAATCAAAAATATCTGGCTAAGTCGTCCACGTTGGCATCAACCCAACACCCATCTGGAATAAGATATTGCACTTTTTCTCTCCTTTTCACAATTTTCCTCAAATTAAAAATCATAAAAAAAAATTAGCAGCATTATTTCATTCATCTATATCATTATTTATTCATTATCCCTCTTCCTCCCCTTCACTTTCCCTGTCGCCACCACACACGGCCGAATCTGCCAAATATCTTCACCACACAGTTGCAACCAATTTTTGTTTTCCTTTTCGGGAATCTTCTATCTTCTATCTATTATCCAATCTATCTTCTCAATTTTTCACTCTTCGGATCTAAATCCAATACACTTTTTTGGGTTTCAGAGACAGATATTTATATATATATATATATATATATCTGAGTTTGTGTTTGTGTTGGGGTCGGAGACATAGAGTGTGTCAGAGGCGGTTAAATTTGTTTTGACAGTTACAACTAACTGAATGGGGGAAGAGGTGAAGACGAGCGAGTACGATGAAGAACGGGTCATGGAGTGGGAAGCGGGTCTACCCACCGCTAACGATCTCACGCCTCTCTCTCAGCCGCTGATTCCGCCGGAGCTCGCCACAGCCTTCAGCATATCGCCGGAGCCCCACCGAACCGCTCTTGACGTCAACCGGGCCTCACGCAATACGCTCTCCACGCTGCGCGGCGGTGGGAGCGTGCACCAGGCCTTCTCCTCCTCCAACAACCACCACCACCACGAGGAGGAGGAGGAGGAGGAGGAGGACGAGGACACCGATCGCGACGGCTCGGGGTCGGACTCTCGGAAGCATCGGAAGATCGAGTGCGTGGCGGAGGAGGCGGACTCGGCGGTGCGGACGGAGAACTCGGCGGAGCGGACGGCAGTGAAGCGGCCGCGGCTGGTGTGGACCCCTCAGCTGCACAAGCGGTTCGTGGACGTGGTGGCTCACCTTGGGATCAAGAACGCGGTGCCGAAGACGATTATGCAGTTGATGAACGTGGAAGGGTTGACCCGCGAGAATGTGGCGAGTCATCTTCAGAAGTATCGGCTTTACCTGAAGCGGATGCAGGGTCTCTCCAACGAAGGTCCTTCTTCATCGGATCAGTTATTCGCTTCCACGCCTGTGCCTCAGAGTTTGCACGACTCTGCTCCTCCCAGTGCCCATTCCCATGGTCACTCCCATGGCCATGCCAATGCTCATCTCCCTGTTCCCATGATGTCCATGCCCTATCCCCCTCCCATGATGTCCATGCCTGTCCTCGGCATGCCCCATGCCCATGGCCACATGGGAATCCCTATGCCTACTTCTTCCGCCACCTCAGCTTACCATCCTTACAACATGCTGCACCAAAGGGATTGGGCTCACCTTGCTCCCAATGATAAATGAGCCTCTAAGGTCAGCCATCACTGATTGAAATTTCAACACTCTTCATGGAACATGTTATGTGTTTAAATTGCATCTTTCTTGAGAGCAAATTGAATGCTCTGTTTTCTACTTGGCTTGTTAATTGTGTTAGAACTTAGCAATAAGTGCGGTTGTTTGTTTTGTCCTCTGGAGGTACTGAATCTTTATTACATCAATTTCAAAGCAAATGATTAATCGATGGCTCCCACTACATGGAGAAATTATTTTGTGATCTTGTATTACTTGCTAGAGAAATTATTACATGATCTAAGACTACTATGATCTTTAAATGATCTGCACATGGGTAAGTTTATTTGCTCTTTTTCATTAATTGAAATGTTCAGTTACTTGTCACGTAGAGATTAGTTGAAAGCACAGAATGTAGTAGTTCTGGTTCTTGTAATAATTTGTCCTCATAAATTTTGCCATGAGTCTCAAATTAGTTGAAATATGAACAAGTGTTTGAACTGATTTTTGAGGGTAGTAATATGTACTGTGTGATGTGGGAAATATAATTCATTGAATCTTCCTGTAATACTTTCTTTTTCGTTTAGGAGGTTTGATGTGCATATCTTCATTTCAATTTATATTGCGCTGCCTAGATTCTACGACATTATCAGTTGTTGGTGGTGGTGAATGGTTGTATTTTTAATACCATCAAATTTGCTTTTATAGCCGTGAAATATACTTATGGATTTTCTTTTTGTAGATTGAACCGCTTGATTTTTTCTAGTAGCTTTCCGAGAAGGGGAACAGCTGCATTGACTGTTACCCTGTAATTCATACAAATGGAATATTGAGGAAGTATATGAAGAAAACGATGTGGAGCTAGATTACAATCTGAGTCAGTAGTGTGTACCCTGTGCACAGATTTGCAAACTTCTTGGCACGCATGTCTAATTCCTGTCACCTAATTACGAGAATTCTGGCTTATTTCTTCTGGTCTGCCTAGACAGCTGTTTCTAAAGTAAATTCTTAACTAGTTCTTGATTCATAAATTATAGGTTCTATTATTTTGTGTAATCCTGAATGTTTTAAATCTCTTTTTCAGAACCACTGAATAAAAGAGAGACTGAACAACAGACAGCAAACATTTATACCATGCTCTGGCATTAAATGTTTTTGCTTTATCTTAAAGCTCATGATCGTTATTTTGTTTGATAGAGATGTTCCATTTTCTTAAATTGGGTGCTGTAGGTTTCTATGTTAAATGGTACACTTGAAGTAAAACGGTGATTTGTACCTTGTATATATAGAGGCAGAACACACACATCCCAACCTGCAAATTTCTTGTTTAACCCATAACACAACTCACTTCTTGGCCACTGCTTTCTTTTTGGTGGTAATGGTCAAAGATTAACCATCTATGGTTCAATTGATTAAAGATTACGTGTAAGGCACAAGTCTATTTTGAGCAAAATAATTAGGTGTTTTGAGAAGAACCATATTGTAGGTAAATTTACTTCTTGGGCAACTTATCATTTATATATTGAATCATTTATCCTAAGAGGTGACAAGTCTTATAACTAAATTTATAAATTTCTTAAGCTGCTTTGTGAATTGAATTACTTAAGGAAAAGATAAAAAGTAGCTAAAGATTCAAAGTGCAAGGACACCTAGTTGGAGGTCAATTAAAGGAAACTTGTATGGATTAAGAGAAAAGGCATCCAATGGGGACATTCTCTTTTAAAATCAATAAAAAAAGAATGCAGGGGTCTTGGAATCTTACACAAAGGCGCAAATGGCTTCAAGTGGATTAGGTTTTGGAAAAAATAGATTAAAGTTTTAGGGTCCCGAGTAATGCTTTAGATACAAAAAGTAGACCACAAGTCGTTTTCGCTTGAAAATAAAACTTGGTGAAGAATGAAGCAAATTATTCGTTACATGTTTTCAAGAACCAAACTTTTTCCCTGCTGGTTCGCTCCGTTGCAAGTATGTGAGATGCAATGGAAGAACTTCTGCTTTTGTTGCCCAAATAGCCTTTAGCGGATCTTTTGTTAGAAAAGCAGGAGAGCAACATATCTTTTAGTCACTCCTTTAAGTGAAACATTTTTCACAAGTATTATATATGCCTGTCAATATTCCTGTCCTCCCTATTAAATGTTGACAATTAAAACGATAATGAGATGAAATTAAATGAAACATAGTGAAGTTACCATTTCATATTTGAATATTTTTTGGATCTATATTATTAGTATAACAAATTACACTGTCAAATAATTAAAATATTTATTAAAAAAAATCAATAAATTCATCGTAAAGTTATTTTAATATTTTTTATAATAAAATAGAAACAACTACCTCTGTCTGTCGATACTCAAATTCATTTCAGTTGTTCTCATCCCTTTTTACTATCATTCTAGATAGGAAAATGCCTAAACGATGAAAGGAGTGGAATAAACGATGAAAGGAGTGGAATAGCACTTCCGTTTCAACACCTTTTTTCTGCAACTCAAGCTATCTATTTCTTCGTAAATATCTAATCTAGACAATGAAATGGAACTACAACTCGTCTTCTTTTTCCTTCCATCGTATTGAATATCTATCTAAAAAGGATGCAACAATATGGACAAGAAATTGCTTAGGTCCAACGGAGTATGTTAAGGAAATGTCGCCTCAGAAGAACACAAGAGGATAGATCCAAAATTATATCTCTAGGTGCACCATTCTCTCCATGAAGCAAAAACCTATGGCCTACCGACCTATAATGTTATAAATTATTTATCCAACTCAAGCCTTGAAGTTTTCTGAGTTTTCCCTTCTTTATCCTTTTCTTGATCCTCTCAACCTTTCCCCATTTGCCTGCATCGGCATATAGGCTAGACAACAGAAGACGGTTTGCAGCACTCTCGGGCTCTAATTCCATCAAATGTAGAGCAGCCACTTCCGCAAGCTCCACATGCCCGTGATTTCTACAACCAGCCAGTAATGCACCCCACACAAACAAATCAGGTTCAATAGGCATTGCCTTTATCATGCAATAAGCTTCATCGAGTTTCCCCGCTCGACCAAGAAGATCCACCATGCACGCATAATGCTCCAGCCGTGGCTCAATACCGTATTTTTCATGCATCACCTTGAACAGCCTCTGCCCAAGTTCAATGTCTCCAACATGACTGCATGCAGTGAGAGCTGCCGTGAAAGTTAAATGGTCCAGCTTGGCAGCCCCTTCCTTCTCCATCTGATTGAAGAGCTCAATAGCTTCCTCGAAATACCCATGATTCGCAAAACCAAAAATGATGGAGTTCCAAGTAACCGTGTTCTTCTCAGCCATCCTACTAAACAAATTCCTTGCTTCAGAAATGAACCCACATTTTGCATACATGTCAACAAGAGCACTCCTTACATATAAATCTCCCTCCATCCCAGTCACCAAAGCGTAGCCATGAATCTCTCTCCCAACTCTAACTCTTGCTGCAGTAGCACAAGCAGGCAAAAGGGTGCTTATAGTAGCTGAAGTTGGGCAGAACCCGTGACTCAACATTTGCTTAAACGCGTCAAATGCCTCGTTATTACGAAAGTTCTGCACAAAACCAGATATAACAGAAGTCCATGATACCACATCTGGCTCCAACCCATCTGAAATCATCAACCTAAAAATCTCAGACACCATTCCTAGGTCACCCTTCTGCGAAAACCCAGATATCAAAGAGTTCCAAGTCACCACATTTGGCTTCAAACCCATCACCTTCATACTTTCCACCAAACTCAGTGCCTCATTTGCAGAACCCTGTTGAACATACCCAGCAACAACAGCATTTAGAGCCACCGTGTCTTTCATAACCATCCCATCAAACACCTTGCGCGCGTCCCCAACTTTCGCACACTTGGAGTACATAACGATCAATGCACTGGACACAAAAAAATCAAATTCGAACGAACATTTCAAAATCAAGCCATGCGTCTTCTCTCCGGTGATCCGATCCCCAACGTGGCCGCAAGCTTTGAGAACGCTGGGGATGACGAATACGTAGTTTGGCGTAAGCCCTGGAATGGCTTGCATCTCAGAGAACACCGCCAGCGCGAGATCGTAGAAGCCGCAGCGAGCGCACGTGCCAATGAAGGCGATCCAACGGCGGACATTTGTGGTGGGAATTTTGTCGAACAGTTTTCGCGCGTGGGAGAGTTGGCTACAGCACACGTAGAAGGTTACGAGGTTAGAAGCAATTACGTTGAAACGAGAGAAACCTTTGGTGATTAAGCTCGCGTGAAGCTTCTTGCCGGGGTGCAATGCTCGATCGCGAGCGTATATGTCAATGAGTTCAGCATATCTTTGGTGTTCTGATCGGAAAAAGCGATGGTTGATGATGCCATTTGTGGCGGGAATCCTGAGCAATGTTGGGCTTCTGAGGAGACCATGCATAGCATACCAGTAACTGTGGTACCAGAAATCAATCCTAAATTAGTACTCTGAAAACATATGACTTCTTTTATCCTCTGTCACTCCAAATCAAGTTTCTTCCGTTCAGTCATGGTGATGGGGATTCAGGGTTTTAGCATCTTTACCTGTGTTGATATATCTAAGGATTTTAAATTCTCGTTTTTTTTTTTTATATATATCTAATTATTTCTACAATAAAATAATAATAAATATTAGGTAATATTTAGATGATTATAAAAAATAATAGAAATAATTTAACATTGGTTCAATGGAATTGAGGATTATGCAATACACTGTTTAAATAAAGTCATACAACAAAAATTGTGTAATTATTTAAACAAGTCTAACCATTAAGAAAGGAAAAACTTTTTACAGACGAAATAAAAATTCTTCAAATTAAAGGAAATTGAAGTTCAAAGAAAATATAGAAGATATACGTCTTATGTACCCAGTAAATTAAAGATTTACACTGATGAATAATTGAAATTGAAATTAAGAGTTAATCATTCTAGTATTAAAAACAAGCAAACAATAGATAAATATATTATAAAGGATTATATGTAATATAATGTGTTTTTGATTTATTGAAATTAAGGTTTGTGTTTTAAGAAATACAATGTGTCATTTGAACAATATCACACACACAAAAAAAGTATAAGTACATCAGAAAGAATCTTGTGAATTTTGAACAAGTTAAATAATAAATATAGTAAAAGGAATTGTGTAGCAAAAGAAGAAGACAGGTGATGGAACCAAGAACAACTAATATAGGTTTAACTTTTTATGTTAATTAATAAATTTAATAAAATGTGATTATCTTAATATGGATGAGAACATGTATTGACATAGGTACCAGAATGGATGAATATAAAATAGTTGACCAATACTTTTTGGATAATATATTCAAACTAATTGTAGTTTTAATGTGTAATTTCCATAAAAAAAAATACTATAATTTATTTTCCACACTTTGCAAAGTAAGGTAAGTGGGTTTCTTTCGTCCCACACACGGTGTACCACTCTCAACTTACATGTGAACAAGTATAAATATACATTTGGTATCCAAACTTTTTCGGAAAGTTCAATGTGGTACCCGAACTTTAGGAATGTTCAATTTGGTACCCCAATTTTCTAAAAAGGTTCAATTTGGTCCTCTCCGTTAAGTTGGAGTTAACACGGTGTCCGTACAGGACACGTGTCAAGCCATAAAATTTTTATTTTTTATTTTTTTTTTCAAAAAATTAATTTTTTTTTCAAAAAATTTTAAAAACTGCCACGTGTCATTTTATCATCGTGCCACGTGGCAGCTTACAAGCATGACACGTGGCAGTGAATAACAACAAAAGTGTCTTTCGTAAATACTTATAAGAGATACGAAACTCCTTCATGTTTCACCATTTCAAAATACTCACAAAAGGATATAATATAATTTGAGTCAAAGGACGTAAGGTTGCTCGACAAGCCAACATCAGTGAAGGAATCTTTAATGAAATTCAAATTCAATAAAAAACATATTTTAAATATTGTTCTTATAAGGATTAAATGTACCTAAGAACAAATCTTTTACTCTGGCGGAGATATCCTAGATCCATACTTGGTTCCACTCTTGGATCTTTACTTAGAGCTTCAAACATCTTGTTCTTCTTGTCGAGCTTCAAACTTCTTCAGTTCTTCTTGTTAAGATGTCCTCTTCATATGGGGATGTAGAGTCATGAGAGCGAGAGTGTTTGTAAAGATATTATGTCGCTCAAGTTAATTACTACAACAAATATAAGTGATTGTAATAAATGAGATTTATTTCTTATCTCGTGAACAATATTATTTATAATATCTAGATGGGTCTAGAGTGTTGGGTCTGAAATATGCAAGATTAGGTCGTTTTAGGTTTTGCTTATTACACTTAGTTATTCTTAGTTGTTCTGTAACTCGTCTTTTTACCTGAGTGATCCATAATGCATCAGTAACCCACGTATCTTTTCTTTTTATGTCGAAATGTTCTCTGCCCTTAAGTTATAAAGACAATTTGGACGCTATAAGTACAAATATAAATTTGCATGAATGTCCACGTACAACCAACTATATATTTACATAATTTATCTAAAAAATTATTTCATGTCATATTTTATATAGTGTTTGAGATTCTGTAACCAGTCTTCACGGTTAACCTAGATTCGCCATCATTAAAAAGTTATCTTTATTGTTCTTTTAGCATATATTGTTATTCTTTTAGAAGGACGATTATCATTATTTAGGATGTAAGAGACAAGTTTTCCTCTTTTGTCAGGGTGAACAACAGAATCTTATTTAATTACTTATGAAAGATTTAAAAGTCTTCGAAAAAGTTGAATACTAATACCCAAAAATAATCCACATCTTACGTTTTTAGTTCTTACTTATATATGACATTTTGGTCTGTTTTTTCCTCACAGAAGTTGAAAAATATTTAACTGATATATAGTGTTTAAGTTTGTTGAAGAGGTTCAATGGTTTTTCTCGTCCTAGCCAGGTCAAATTACTTATTTAAGGAGTGGTTATTTGTGAGGTTTAGTAGTAAGGAAAATTGTTACTGTACACGTGTGAAAAAGGAGTCCATAGGTGTGTTTTTGGGTATTCAACATTGCAAACTGCAAGAACCCCGGAACCAATTGCATAACCACGGTTCGTTTTTTCTGTTCAATTTCTGCCTCTTATTGTCCAAAGATACACCAAAATATAAAAGCAGAGTTCTTGCAAGGTTCAGACAAATTGTGTTCCGCCTTTCATACACAAAAAAATGGCTCAACTCGAACGCCCCCAGAGACAGGTTGAAACTACTGCAAAAGCTCCCCCTGCCATCCACACCATGGAACAACTCCTCCGAGGTAATCGTTTTCTCACAAAAAAAACATCACTTCTCATACCATAATGTTTTAACCATGCACGTGTGCTGAAGGTAAGCTTGCATTATCTCATCTAGAATGTGATATATGTTTATAATTTATGATTTGGTTTGAATATGAGAGATGGAAAAACCGATTCTTATTTTGAAGTTCAAGCAGGGGAGTCATCCAAGTCTAACAAGCATTCACCAACCTACTCCTCTTCCCCCTCCTCCAACTTGTCTTCCCCCAGCTCCCCTTTCTTCCAAAGGTTGAGGTCTTCTCATGACGCAGAAGACGATCATTCCCAGAATCAGAAGAAATCAGTTCTCACCAAAGTCAAGGAGAAGGCCAAGAAACTTCGCCACAGCCTCAGCAAGAAAAAGCACGAGGATGGGAATCTCAGTAGTCCATCATCTGCTACTGGTGCAGAAGGTGATGGAGCAGAAGAGGAAGCTGAATTTCTCGGAGCTCCTAGTAATATACATCATCATACAACACCTCATTCATTGTTTTTCACAAACATTTGTGTTTTCTTCCTCATCCTTAAAATCTTTGTCTCATTGTTAACATTGTTAACATCTCAGTGTACGAATCAGAGAAGGCACCCGTAGGGTACAAAGCAAACGCGAAGCAGATTCCAAGTCCAAGAGCAAATCCTATGATCCCTGAGAAGCATGTTGTATCAAGCAGTGACAAACACGTAGTCGAACAAGATCATGAAAGGGCACTGTACCGTTCCTTATCCAAGAGAACAACACACCCACACCCTGCAACAACAATAACAACCACCACCCCACATGTTACCACTGCTTCTGTTACTAATATTAACGTTAATACTAATCCTAGTACTCATTCTGGTCTACACAAGAAAACCACCGAAACGATAGCACCTAAACTGTCAACAACAATTCAGACCGAAAAACCAGATGCTGCACATGTAACCTCCAAACTTCTAGGTCTCACTGTGTCCAAACCCTCAGAGCATCATGATCATCATCCTTCACCATCATCGTCATCATCACCAACAACATTTGCACCAAAAACAACTCGCAGCACTTTGTCGTTTTCCACTCCTCGTACTCCCCCTGCAAGAGTAGTAACTTCTCAGTACCCTACAACCACTCCGCGAACTACATCAGCTCCAATAACTTCAGCACCATCAGCTGGTATTTCACAGAGTGGGAAGAACACAAGCCCCACCGCGCAAATATGGGATAAGGGTGTGTCCATGAAAGAGTACTTGTTGAACAAACTGGAGCCGGGGGAAGATGAGAAGGCGCTGTCTCAGGTGATATCTGAAGCAATGAGTCCCCGGAGAACTCCCGGTGATGCAGGCGTGATGGAGAAGGTCAGAGAAGCTGTCACTTCTTTGCTCCGAACTGAGGAACCTGCAAAATATGCAGACGCATCTTCTGTTGCTACTCCAAGTACTACTCGCTTGTCACCTTCGAGCCCAGTATCCACCAACGCTTCTCGCGCTTCATCTCAAATGCCATCATCTTCCAATGCTTCTCGTGCTTCGTCTCAAATGACAGCATCTACCACTGTTTCTCGCACTTCATCACTAGTCCCTGTATCTTACAACGCCCAGCAAGGTAACACAGCAATACCACTTCATTACTTATCTTATCTGTATCCTCTTCATGCAATTTTGTAATATGATATTGTCTATCTGATTGCATTTGGTCTCTGTTGTTCTAAAAATGCAGACTTTACAGAGGCCCAGGAAGAAAACCATGGCCGAATTCTTCAGGCAAATTGAAAGCCTCCATAACGTATTTCCTACCCAATATTGTGTTCAGCATTTTTACGTATGCATGCATGTACCCGACAAGCGTGCGTAATTTCAGTATATTTGTAAATTTAATTTGTATGTAATAAATTGTGTTGTAAATTTGTATTGCATTACATATTACACAATCAGTCTCATGTTTTCTACAGAATATTCTTACGAGAATGAATAAGAAAAGTTTCCACTTTTTCATACTCACTTCACCTCACGAGTACCAGTAGTCATCGAGGATTTGTTTACTTACTATATTTGCGAACTTCATTAGTTGTTTCTGTGAATTTAACGAGGACTCAGGTAGGGAGAAGTACGTGTCAGACAAGTGTAGGTGATTTCAAATATAATTTCTTTCAGAATCTACGTTTAGTTTTAATTTTACATATGAAAATAGAACCTATTGCTACTCAGGCTTAAATGTCAAGCCATGCATATGTAAATAGAAAATTCAAGCGTACATGCACGCAAAAGAAATTTCCACGGTATATTTTCTCGCATGAAATGATATCCACCAAATACGCAAATGTTAGCCATACTGACGGAAACTATAAGAAAGAACAGATGCAAAACATTAGCACTGTGGTAATGTATTGAAAGATTTGTGTCGAGTTATAGGTCATCCGTTAGCATGGGAACCCTCGTGGCAATTGAATCATGAATACTAAAACCATAATTTGAGTATCATGGTTAGAGATTAAAAATCACATTGTCTACTGAAAACGCTGTCATGGCTATCAAATTCCATACGCAAGGTGAGAGAGTCAGCAAAATATGCAGCAATCACATAAAAGATCTTAGATTAGCACTCATTTCAAGATTTTGGATTCTATATCTTCTAAACTCAAGCCTTTTGTCTCCGGGACAGAAAAGATAACGAACAGAAGTGATAAAATAGCAATCGCCCCAAAAAGGAGAAAAAGATTTTCTGCTCCTAGAAGCTCCTGCAGCAGAAACCAGAGCGGATTATAAACTACAAGAGCAGTCATGCTAAAATGATAAATTTTTCCTGAATAGAAATACAAAACAAAAGTAAAGAATCTAAAACCTTTAATGGAGAGAATGCAAAAGTGACTACAGCATTTGAAGCAAAGTTTGTAAGAACAGCCAGACTAATCCCCTTTCCTCTTGTGCGAAGTGGGAAGATCTCTGATACCATTAACCAACTTATGGGCCCAAATGATATCTGCAATGCAGATGCAATATGACATAAATAACCACAGTATTTGGATCAATCGAGTTGATCTCATAAACAATAGCATTAAGTCAGAATTTTGATTTGTGGCCAGGAGCTTTTTCTGGAAGCAGAGGTCTCTGAATACATGTCAACCTATGTTCGTTCTAGTATCCAAAATGTATAGCTAAAATTAATGAATACTGTAGAAGAAGTTCATCTCCAGGTTGAATATGATAGTGAAAGAAGCAGGACCAATGACCAAAGTTGACCAGGAGACATTTACCTGGTAGCAACCAACATAAAGAAGTAAAGCTCCAACAGCAACAAGTGGGAACCCTCCAAGAAATTTATAATAAGCAGAAAGGAGAACTAAAGAGAGGGCCTGCAGAAATTAAAGAAAACCAAATAACCATTTGCATACGACAAGTTGCAGAGTATTAAGAATCTTTTAGTTTAATATGAGGTGGAATTCCTACAATGCCACTGACACCTCCAATCAGCAAAGGCCTTCTCCCCAAATCATCAACTTTTAGGACAGCAATCCAAGTCATTAGTAACTACATGCACGATCAGTCACAGAAATTATCATCAGTGTCACAAAATGATCCCCATTCCTCGGTAGGACAAATCTAAATAGGTATACCTTGAATAAGCCAATAACAACTGAAACTTTTGTAGCATCAGATGCAGCAGAAAATCCAGCGCTCTGGATATTGATGACAGAATACAATATGTAGTGAGCAAGATGGAAAGAACAGATTTCAGTCACAATAAAGTAGAAATGAAATGAGTATAAGGATTGTGTACCTGAAGAATTGGACCTGCATAATACAGAACACTTGGTTGACCTGTTATCTATTGTAATAAGGTGACCAATCAGACAAAAAAACAGAAAAGTTTCACCACATTTCCTTCACAAAGTTTCACCTCATTGCACCAAAATTGACCTACCTGTTGAAATAAGACTAGTCCTCCACCAATTATGAAAGCTTTCAGATTGGGACCCTGGAACACCTCTAAGAAATTCCCCTCTGACTCCTGTTGTCCATAGGCAGACTTCAATGAGAGAAGGGTATCTTCTATTTGTCTCTCAGATTCTCTGTCACCAGGCGGTCGACCCCTTAGTTTGCTCAGGGAAACAATGGCCTTTTCCTTCAAATCTTGAAAAGAACCTTTCCCTTGCACTGCTCTGAGAAGCAGCCAACGAGGAGAAGGGGGGAGTGTCCACATTCCAAGCCCCATTAATACAGCAACTGGAGCACTACATCCATACATGAACCGCCATCCCCCAACAGTATCAATCAGAAAGCTTCCCACAAAATAACCCAACTGCATAACAAAAAAGGTGAGTTCCGTGTCACCACAGTAAATTCTTTAATGATAAGAGACATAAAAGACAATGCAATACCAGAATTCCCAGGACAATGAAGAGTTCTTTTAATGATACTAGGGTACCACGGATTTGTGATGGACATGTCTCTGCAATATACAAAGGAGCCCCATGCATGGCCTGTAATACAATGCACCTGTAAGATTATGCAAGAATCCACATCGCAAAAACTATTACTGGTCAGAGTAGCCTACCAAACCTATACCAAGTCCATAAAGCAGCCTTCCTGCTAAGAGAACACCAAGTTCTGGTGCATATGCAGTAACCACACCACCAACTATATACAACAGTGCTGCAGCTATGAGTTGTCGCTTCCTCCCTAGGGTTTTAGCAAACATAATTGATTCAATAAGAACCAATCTAAAGAAGATTCAGTTGCCGGATAATATAATTAATAAAAGCTCTTACCAAGGAAATCAGCTATAGCATACGCAAGAAGTGAGCCCAGAAGAGCCCCATACAGGGAACCACTAACCTATATTTCATGGTAGCAATTAGTTTCTAATGTACTGATGAAAAAAATCTTTTCCATGAAATTGCAAAAGGTTTTCCAGTTATGATGCTGAAATCATACCACCAGTCCAAGCTGAATGGCAGAAAGATTGAACCATGCTATTCCGCTAAGGTCAGGTGACTGGATAGAAATCAACAAAATGAAAAATCATTGATTAAATTTCTGCACTAAGAGTAAAAAGAGATAAGATGAAAATGCTAAAATCAAATTAAAACTTTTCAATTAACTTCTACGAAAGCTAAGATGAAAAAGTTGATTTTTACAATGTGAAGAAGTTCAATGTATTTTACTTTCTTATCTTCTTCTTCTACAAATGTTTATAGAAAAGTTTACTAAAAAAGTATTAAATTATAATTTAAGGACACAGAATAACAAAATTACCTGCAGTGAGAGTGTAGCACCGGAGGTGGCACCAATGTCATAACCAAATAATAATCCCCCCAATGCAGGGAACAGAAACCTAAATTTTGAAATAAAATACTGATTAATTGGAGCATGAAATCAGATTATTATACATTTTAAAATTAGCAACTTTTGATTATTAAAGTAGGATTGATATATAGGTTGCTTTTCTCGTCCGCACATTCATGGAGCGACAATTTTTTACTTTTCCCTCCAAAACGTCTCTCCTTTCTTTGTAGAAACAGTGACAGAAAACATACGGAAGAATTACAGAAGACCAAGAAAATTCCTCTTGGTATGTTGCGTCAGAAACAAGCGTCTCAGAGCTTTCCCCATCAGAATAATCTTTCTGCACTCCGACCTGCCCATATGAATATTTAGCCAAATTAGACTAAAAGCATCAAACTTTGATGAAAATTTGGGGGAGTCCTCACGTGGAATCTGCGTTTGGGAGTAGAATGAGACTGGAGTATCGGATATGTGACACGTGTGAGCGCCAAATGATCGTTAATGGAAGAAACAAGGCGTGGATTGGTGCGAGAAGATGAGAGTAGAGATTTTGGCCTCTTTTTCCGTTGATGGTGCAGTGGGTTGAACAGAGAGAGTCCGAAGTTGGAGAGAGTAGTTGACGCCATGCTAGGCAGCTAGAACAAACAAGGTAGAGTATAAGGCTATGGTATGAATATGCAGTACGAACCGTGAAGTGATGTATGGAGCACGATCAGAGTAGCCAAGATATTTTTCAAATAATCAATGACTTAGTGTTAGGATTTTTATAAGGCGGAATTACGACCGGAGAGATACAACACCAATACACCTTGAATCATATAAGGTATTAATATCATTTTCAACTTAAAGTCCTAAGGTTTTAGATTGAAAATGGTGTTAATATTTTATGTGATTGGACTCAGATATAATTAAAGGGTTTTATCTCTCTAATAAAACCTCTCTTTATAAACCTAAAAAGAGGTAATCCGGTAATCCGAAGCTTGCGTTCTAAATCCAACAGAGTCAAGAAACCTAACAATTGCATAGGTAGTTGCAGCCTTTTTCATCTTTAAGAACAATTATGAGTTAAACTTGAATGTTATTTTTCGTATGTTTTTACTTATATTAAACAACATAAGTGTTATTTTTCAATGTTTTTACCAGCACCAAACGTGTCTCTAAATTTCCGAAAACAGATTTTTTTGTTTCGAAGATTTTTTTTTTCAAATTTACATTTCGTTATTGTATTTTCAAATCGATTAATTTACTTAAATGTTTCTAAAATATGTTATTTTATTTATTTTTACATCTAAATTTACTATTCAATAATAAAGATGATGTAAGGATTAATTTTATTTTATACATTTGAAAACTAATTAATTCATTTTTAAAAGTATGGAAATCGAAATCAAGGTAACAAAATTAAAGAAAAAGAAAATATATTTTTCCTTATATTTTATCAGTCAAATAATATTTTTATTATCATTTACATTTTTTTCATGAGCAATAACAAGAAAAATAATTTCTTCTTTTGTAATCAATTAATTAATTATCTATCCGCACCAGTAGATCTCTATAAGAGCGAAAAACACACCGATGGGTGGAATTGTAATTGCACACTAAAGGGATGGTTTTGTAATTGGGTCAGTGCAATTAGGGCACGCTTCGAGTAGGTTCTGAAACGCAACACAGTTCTAAGGGGAAGCATAGCGAGTCTGCGCTCCAACTCTGGAACTCGGTTCTCTTCTCTTCTCAACCACAGTGTTGAGAATCAGAACCTATCCATCTTCTATCCCCCTATTTATATCGGTGTATCGGCGCGTGCCGTAGTTTAAACCTAAGTTCTGCTCCGAATCCACCTTTCTCCGCGTGTGGGTTCTCGTTCGCAATCTCCGTCACACACTCTTCTCTCCGTACGGAAACGATTGGCATCAGAAGATGTCGGGAGGTTTCTTTCGAGTTAGTATAGCGGAACCTCTGAGCTTGCAATTAACTCTTTCCCCTGTTCAATCCTTCCTAACTTATCTCAACATTTCTCAGATCTTCTCTGTTTTCCCATTAATTGTCATCTTAATCGCAGCGTGATACTTAGCTTTGTTGAATTTTGTATTCAGGGCACATCTGCGGACCAGGACACTCGGTTTTCGAACAAGCAAGCGAAGCTGATGAAATCACAGAAGTTTGCACCGGAATTGGAGCATCTGGTCTGTTTCCTTGATTAAATTTTATCTGTAGTTTTTAGGGTTTGCTGAAACGCTTTTTGCTGTTTGGGGGCGACGAGGGTTATCGTTTAAGTGAACTTGATGAATAAAGTTTGCACTAGTTAGTAGTCAGTTCCTTTCTGTTTGCATCTTTTTGTTTCAATTCAATATGTTTGATGCATGATTTGTAGGTGGACATGACGAAGGTGAATATGGAAGTAATTAAGCCTTGGGTCACCAGAAGGGTGACCGAGCTTCTTGGTTTCGAGGATGAAGTGCTTATTAACTTTATACACAGTCTTCTGGATGCTAAGGTAATTTTATTTTATTAATCACGGAGATTAAGAAGCGTTTTCACCTTTGTAATTTGTTTTACCCCCTCTTAATGCGTGTTTTTGAAAATTATATTATATTTATTTACCTAACATCTATACGCTTTTAGGTTGTGATTGAGAAGTCTTACTCCTCCTTAAATTGAACCATCAGTAACTACATGTAGTCATGCATTTTTTGTTGTATTCCTTGGTTTTTTGCCAACTTTTTGACATATTTATGCTTTAATTTTTCACCATTTGGTCACATTCTATTTATTATGACGCAGGAAGTGAACGGGAAGGAAGTTCAAATACAAATTACTGGATTTATGGAAAAGAACACTGGAAAGTTCATGAAAGAACTTTGGACACTTCTTCTCAGTGCACAGAAAAATGCCAGTGGTGTTCCTCAGCAATTCTTGGATGCCAAGGAAGAAGAACTTTTGAAGAAGAAGGTGCTATTGAGGCTCAATATGCTATTCATTTTTGTCTCAAAATGCCTTTTCTCTTTACCCTTGTGGGTTTCTGAAAAAGAGGGTTTTTGTTGTGGATGTTTTAGGCTGAAAATGATCGGATAACCAGTGAAATTCAGAGGAAAAAGGATAAGGAAGGTAGAGAAATTTTGGAAGAGAGGTTTAAGAAACTGGTAATACTACTCTGTACATGCTGGAGTTACATTTTATAGAGCTGAGATTTTGGTTTTAACTTTCATTTGTGTTTCCATGGCGTTCAGCTAGCTTCTGCAATTATTTGGGTTCATGTCCTTTACCTCAAACTACTGTAGGACGGTGGATTTGATTCCAAGGATAATGATACTGCATCAGCTCCAAATTCAAAGTTGAAGGATTCAGGATATGATCGAGATGGGAAGGAACCTGAAAAGAGGAATGGTGTCAGGGCAAGGAGCAGGTGAATTGGATTGTTTTTTCTTTTAATAATTACATGTTATGTTATTTGTTTTACTTTATAGTGGTTCACCTATGGGTTAGGCTTCAGAATATAAAATGATTTCTTTTGGTTCTCACAGTCAGTGGATTATTATTTTGTTATATTTGGTGTATGTTATTATAATTTGACCTAGAACCCTTGCATGAATTCGCCCAATCGAGATATAAGGTCTGTTTATAGTATAAACCCGTCTAACAGGCCAACAAACTTAGAAAAACATTCTTAAATCCTAAGCTATATCCTATTAGTGCTCATATTTTTTCATGACAATTGGCAACCTTAAAATTAATTGCCTATATTAATTAACATAAATCACAATGTAATCTGCATAAAGTTACTGAAACTTCTAGCATTATGAATATTGATTTATGTGCGTGAAATGTGATGTTTGAATATTACGTTGGATGTGGTTGGAATTACATATTTAAAGTTTATCAAGTAATGTCAATCACGCCATGCAAAATATATTTTAAACTTTTTTTTCTGAGGCTTTACTTGTTATTTGAGTATTTGGTTGGTGTTTGAGTGAAGAGAATCTACACAAACATTACTGTGCTCCTTCAAACTTTAAAGTTGAATTCTTATGTACTAATTGACTGTTAATCTATTATAGGCTTTCCAGGTCCCCACATTCACCTGCAGTTTCTACTTCACCTCATCGGTAACTATTAAAAGCTAATATAGTTTTCACTTTTCCTTTTTTGTATTGAATTGGAAGGTTATCAATACGTTATGTTTGTTATTTCATGCAGAGGCTCACCCTCAAGGTCAATGAGCAAATCATTTTCAAATTCCCGAAGTTATTCAGGGTATGCTTGTATATTCAGGATATCCAAATTTGATGCTAATTAAATGAAACTTGGTCAGCTGTTGGATCTTAGTTCATTCCCTTTCCCACCCCATTAATCTTCTAATGAGTACTATACTGTGCAATATATTTTAATTTAGATTTGTCATTTTGTATTAATGGGTGTATATTGTTTAGTGGTAGACACAGGTCAAAGAGTATGTCTAGGTCTCCAGCAGCTCGAGGACGCTCTCTTTCTCATGAAAAGATTCATCATTCTCCACGAAGACGATCTATTTCTCCTCACAGGCATTCACCACGACGTTCTCCTCATAGGAGGTCACTTTATTTGAGGAGAAGATCCAGATCTCGCTCAAGTTATAGATCTCCTTCTCCTATACGACGTAGAATTCATTCCCCCGTGCATCGAAGTTCACCTTCTTATCGACGTAGAAGGTCACCTTCACCAATGCGTCGACGGAGGTCACCTTCACCGGTGCGACGACGAAGATCACCTTCTCCAATGCGACGGCGTTGGTCACCTTCTCCAGTGCGACGACGTAGGTCACCTTCTCCTGCAAGAAGACATAGATCTCCTTTGGTGCGACGTCGTAGATCACCGTCTCCTGGTCGTCGTTATAGATCGCCATCTCCTGGTCGTCGTCATAGATCACCATCCCTAGGGCACAAACATAGATCCCCATCACCTCTTGGAATGCGGAGATCACCAGGTCATAGACATAGATCACCATCACCTCTTGGACCACGAAGATCACCTTCACCTAGACGACGAAGATCACCTATCACTCGACATAGATCACCTTCTCCAGTGCGTCGGGTTCAACCAATCAGTGCTCGGAATAGATCAGAGTCTCCCATGCAATCCCCCTCCCCCATACAACGAAGGTATGGTAGTAGAACTCCTCCACACTCACCATCCCCATTACAACGCAGATCACCTATTCCTAGCAAGAATAGATCTCCAAGTATCTCCCCTCAGAAGTCTCCTCGAGATGAATGGAGTTCTCAGTCTCCAATACAACATGTATCAACCTCTCCAAATAGGAAAAGTTCTCAAAGACAACAAAGAAGTCCCATGCAGTCTTCTATAAAGAGAGTCAGGTATAGTGACTTTTGAATAATATTGCCGTCTGTTTTTGTCTCTGGCCCTCATATTTATTAATTCGATAATAATAAAGTGTTTAAGAAAGACATATTTCAAAGACATAATTTCGTATTCAATTTTGAAGTTGGTTTCAAGTTTCAACTTTGGGAATTTTATAATGACCCCACACTTTGTGAGGGACTGCAAAATTAAGTAGTGATAGTTTGAACGTGATTTGTTCTGCATTTAAATTTAAATTTATAAAATGTTCAGGAGTAGTCCTGTGGGGTCTGTACGAAGAGGCAAAGCTTTGAACTATAAATCACAAGAGTCAATGTCCACTCCAGAGAAATCTCCAAATCGATCTGTATCTGCAGAAGCAAGAAGTGAGACCAGCAGTGAAGGTAGAAGGTAGTTTTTCTTGACTTTGATCTATATTCTTACCTCTCCACGATTTTGAATGTTTATGAACACTTACTTTTTGGTCTTTGCAAATGTTTAGTCCTCATGGGAACACGATGAAACAAAGAGAAAAGTTATCCAATAAAAGAAGCTTGAGTCCTTTAAAGAAACAAAGAACCCAGAAACCTAGCCATGAAAGCCCACAGACTAGAGATGAAGCAGAGGAAACATACTATTCCAGGTGTGATATTGAATTATAAAACTGTTTAGCTAGTTGGTTTAATTTTTTTATGAATACAAGCAGTGTTATTGAAAAGCAGCCATGGCTTTGCCATGGTGAATTCAGTGGACTATGTGCTGTGGTAGACTTATGCCGGTTGTCACAGCACTCTCTGATTTTATTTTATTTTTTCCTTTTCCACTCTAATTATTCTTTAGATATCTGAAACATTTAATCATCTATTTTCTAGCAACCCTAATGGCAGCTGAACAAGGTGACTTAAGAACATAAAAAATATAACTAGAAATTTAGGACATTAGTATTTTTGTTATTTTAAGTTTAGCGCTTGAATTTGGTAATGTTTTTTTATTTGATTTTGTTGTTATTTAGATTTCTAGACATGATATTATTATTATTATTATTATTGTTATTATTATTATTATTAATTATATGGTTGTCTTTTATTCTTTTTAGCATTACAAATATTTTTCTGCTTTTCTTAATTGTCAATATGTATATATTATATTTATTTTACCACAATGCTTCCACCATAACCCAATATGTTTTTTGATATTTTTTCATAATGGTTTGTGGGGTTCCCTGTATTTTCTGTTATCTGATATCAATCCGACCGGTAACACTGAATACAAGTTACTATTATTGATTCATTTATTGTTTTTCTTGTTCTGTGCTCTCATTTTCTAACGTCTGTTTTGTTAGAGAAAGGAGAGATCCTAAAGTAAACTTATCACAAAAGATAGTAAGACACTCCCCAGCTAGTACGAGAAAAGGTTCACCTGCAAAATATGGTCATGAGGATGAGTTCTCTCCTGAAAGGGATGCAGGTCATCCAGCTTCTGAGCATAACAATGATTGGAATAAGAAAGGCCGGGAGATAAAACGGTAATATGGTTGGCTCACTGCAGCTGTTCTAACTATTGGGATGGTTGGCTTCTACACTGCATACATATCTGACATTGGTAAACTTCTTTGGCAGGGATAAGTCTTCTGGAAAAGGCAATGAATTTCTTTCTCAACAAAAGCCCTCAGTTAACAAGGAAACTTTTTCAAGGGAGAAGCCTCGTGAATCATATGCTGTAGATATTAAAAAATCAGATGACAAGGACCAATCCCGTTCAAATTATTCCAAAAGTAGTGATCGGCACCACAAATCCGAAGCCACTCCAGAATTAGGTGGAAGAGATGATATTGGCAATCAGAGTGCCTCACATGATTCTGTTTCTGAGGAAAGTGGTAAACATAGACGAGAGGGAAAGGACAGGAAAAGGCATAAAAGGTCTGAGAAAAAATATGCGTCTTCTGATGAGGATTATAGTTATGATTCTGAGGTAGAGGACAGGAAAGAGGCTAAGAAGAGGAGAAAGGAGGAGAAGAAGTTGCGGAAAGAGGATAAGCGTCGAAGACGGGAAGAGAAGCGTCGCAGAAGGGAAGAACGGCGTGCAGAGAAGCTGAAGCTGAAGAGTAAAACAGACAATATTTCAGATGACGAGGAAGCTGAACGAGATTATCATCAAAGTGATGGTGAAGAGACACCATCTGAGCAAAAGAAGCTTGAGATTGAATTGCGGAATAAGGCTCTTGAATCCCTCAAAGCAAAGAGGGGCATGAATAATTAATGCATCACTTCTGAGTTTTTAAGTTGTTTTATGCTTTAAAAACTTGAGAAATATCTTAGTTTGTTTAGGAACTTCCCATTTACAAATGTTATGTTTGTTTATTTTTTGGTAACTGTTTGATGTTATTTATCTTTAATGCTGGCAGCGGAAATGGATAAATGACGCTTACTGAGCAAATCTGTTGAGTACAACTCTATGCAGACATTGCCCTATATTTACTGGTAATATTTGTCTCCCCTTAGTTGGGAATTTCATGTTTTTTGGGTGGTGCATCTTGGTTCTATCTTCTATTGTTTTTTGGTTTGTTCCACGTTTCTTTTCTCTATTTATCCCTATGGCTTTGATGTGCTTAGTAATGTTGACTAGTTTCCTATTTAGACCAGATTAATCCTGAAGGTCTTGGTAATATTATTAATGAGGTTTATACTAAATTAGCTTTCTGGTCAATTGGTAGATGAATTTTATGTCAACTCTAGATGACTCGGTGAGAAGACCATGTGCAGATCTTTATTTTGAACTTCAATTCAGGTGAAGTATTCATTCTTTTAGCCATTTTTCTAGTTCTAGAAGAGCTTTATAGGTAAATCTGTTGTATATAACACAGGTGGTTCTTTACCGCTGTATATTTTTCATGATTAACGTTGGCATATCAGGAGTTGTTCCTGGGTGGTTTCCCAGAATTATTCCTTGACGTATTTGTTGGGTCCATTGAGTTTGATGTAGCTGTATGATTTGTTGTACAAATGTGTGGTCGTTTACCTACTTTGATTGTGTGCAAGAAGTTGGCGATATCTCTTAAAGTATTATTACCGTCTTGTGGGTCATGGTTGCTTCGTGTAGGGCGATTTGATTGCCTCGGATTTCTCTGCTTCGTTGCGATGTTAACGCCTTGTTTATTTTTACTTTATGATACGAGTACTTGTTTCCAGGTTTACCTTGGTTGCAATCCAAAACCTAGTTTTTTCCCTTTGCTTGTGAGAACTTCCAACGCTCTATGTTCCCCGTGTGGCGTGAATTCTACGAGCACACGACGCGAATAAAAGGTTTTAAGTTTTGAAAAAATGGGTGTGTATCTTGATGCAATTTTTGTTTTTTTTTAAAATATAAATAAATTATTTTGTATATTGTGAAAGTAACGTAGCGTTTAAAGTTGTAGCCTATGTTTTTGATTAACCGTGAATTATGATAAGGGATATTTCTAGTAGTAACACGACCATTTTGGAGATATACAATTAAGTTGTATGTAGTATATATGCTTTTTAATTTATATTTTTACGGAAAACTATTATATCATACTTATTTTATCATTTTGAAAATATTATGAAAATGTTTTAAATGTCGTCATGTGTTTGGAGTTTATATAAATTTAGTTGGGCTAGTAACCGTAGAAGCATAGTGCTATTCTCGTTTTGAACGATATTCAATATTAAGCTATTTATTCAAGTGATAAATTAACATATCTGGCGAGTCTACCCGCCCCATGCAAGAGATGCTTCCAGGAGTTGAGCAAATCATATTACAACTAATTAATGTTGTTTATCGTTAAATAAAATTTGTTATGCTAATCACTTTATGCATAAATAGTTAGCCCCCGGTACGCATTTTTATTTGCAGCTACCAACTCAGTTTCGATTTTCTATCAACCATAGTATTGGAACTGATAGTCAAGGGATGGAGTCCGTCCTACACTATTTTGTTCGAAACTTACTATATGCATATATACTTCTTTTTTGTCTTCATCTATAGACCACATTCATGTGTCTGTAATAAGTAAATGGTTCACAAAAGAAAAAACAAGTTTCGAAATATTTGTTTTAGCCCACAGCTGTTTGCATATGAAAGCTTTTGCCACCTTATATTGGGTTGGTACACTATACCCTTATCCAAAATTCAGTGTAAAATAATTCCATAACCAGCACAGTGCATGCGTTAATGGACAAAAACAGTGCTAGAGGAGATACGATTTTCGATTCATGATCATGTGTGTTAATGGGAACGTCATTTTCTGTGCTGTTGGGAACGTTTGGTGTTGGATATTTCCGCAAAGGATAAAGTATGAGTACGTGGCTGGATGCAATTGGCTAGGCGCCGGTTGCCTCTCCCATTGAGATAATTGTGAGAAGACGAAAAAAATCAGTGATTGAAAGGGTGAGAGGAGGTAGAGTAGAGGTAGAGAATCCAAAAGACGTACACTCCTTCCTATTGAAGGCGAGGGTGACCTTGGAAATCCATCCATGATGTCCAATTCATCCCTCCTAACCACAACCCCCCATTCAAGGTTCACCCTCCGGAACCCAAGGCTCAGAGTCTTCGCCAAGAAGTCTGGATCATTCCCATCATTTGGGATAGGCAAACCCAAAGATGATTCTTCTTCTTCTTCTTCTCCTGAAGACAAAGATGCCTCTTCCAATTCCAACCCCTTTCGTTTGGACTTCGGAAAGATACCTGATGTCACTTCCTTGATCCCAGTTCCATCCAACAATTCCTCGCCAGGCTTTTCATTTGGAAATGCAAGGCGCAAGGATCCTTCTACCGTCTTTGTTGCCGGCGCTACAGGACAGGCTGGTATTCGCATTGCACAGAAGCTTCTTAGGGAAGGTTTTAGTGTTCGAGCTGGAGTCCCCGAACTTGCCTCTGCACAGGAATTGGCTCGTCTTGCTGCTCAATACAAGGTCAAACTTCAAACACTAACCTTCTTAATTTAATTGCCTAATTGGATCAGTTACCAAACTTTTTTTTTTTTTGTTTCTACTAAATTACTTGTTTATTTGTCATACGTAATTGTAATTTTTAAAAGAAGAATATGATCAGCTTCGCCATTACACAAATCACCATGAAAAGCGAGATCTGTAACATGTTTACCGTGATGCGGGTTTAGTTTACAACATCATCTTAAAATATGGTGATTAATTACTCAAATATTATAATAATAATGTAACAGCATTCATTTTCAAGTATTTAGACTACGACTGTTGACGATCTTTTAAGAACGTCACGTCATAAATTCTGTTGCTAGTCAAACACAAAAAATGATCAGTACCATGGAAAGTTATACTAATAAAAAATGCTATTGGCAAATAACATATTTAGATTGAAACACACTTTTTTATTCATCTTAAGACTACTTAATGAACTGGATCTGATGTGGCAAGAAAGCGTATTTGTTGACATGTGCTAAAACTCCGGAGAAATCACTAGTATTAGACGTGAATCAATGGACATTTGTTTACCATTTACGACAGGAAAAATATTTGTTGACACTAATCTGTGGTGAATAGATAGGTAGTAAATGAGCGACGAGGAGAATATAATATGAGAAGAAGAGAGAGATACAATTATATATCATTACTCTATGAAATTTCTATTTGTGGAGTGTATTTCGGAAACTAATGCATGCATGGTGAATACACAGATTATATCAAATGAGCAGGCAAAGCGTCTGAATGCTGTGCAATCAAGCTTTGATAATGCTGACTCAATAGCCAAAGCCATAGGCAACGCCAGCAAAGTGGTTGTCACCATTAGTTCCGCAGAGAACGGTCCAACAGCAGAGGTGTCTGCAATAGACGCATTGCAGGTGGTTGAGGCAGCACAGTTGGCCGGAGTTGGCCACGTGGCTGTCATCTACGACGAGAACGCCGCCGGTGCCTCAACCTACAATGTACTGGATGGTCTCTCCTCCTTCTTCAACAATCTCTTCTCCCGGTCTCAACCCTTGACCGTACAAGAGTTTCTGCAGAAAGTTATTGAAACTGACGTCAAATACACTTTCATCAAGACAAGTTTGACCGATGATTTCGCACCCGAAAGTTCCTACAATGTGGTCGTCTTGGGCGAGGGAAACACTAGTGCGAACGACTATAAAGTAATGTAATGTATGCGATGAATGATATTGTTTCCTTTTCTCCCCACCCTTTTTCTCCCCATACCTGTGGGTAATAGATTTTTAGAAAATGATGTAGGTGGCCAAGTCCAAGATTGCATCTTTGGTGGCTGATGTCTTCGCCAATACTGAGGTAGCAGAAAACAAGGTATATTCTTTTACGGATTATGTAAAAGCTACAAAGATTGAAGCTTTCGGTTGACCAATACACCTCTCTCTCTCTCAATCTAATAGGTCGTGAAAGTGTACTCGGATCCGAATGCCCCTTTGAAGCGTGTGGATGAACTTTTTAGGTAAAACAGTTCATGTATAGCTAGTTGTGTCTCTTTTTCATCTATAGCAGAACAATGATATTTTAGTTGCTTCCTTCTGAGGAAGATGAGTATGTATTTCTGTCTGATTTATGAAGAGTTCGTTTGCAGTCCTATTCCCGAGGATGGAAGAAGGAAAGCCTATTATGAAACGCAGGAAAAAGCAAAGGCAGAGGAAGAGGCAAGAGTGGCTGCAGAAAAGGCCAGTGAAGCAGCTGAATCAGCAAAGAAGTTGGAGCAAGAGGTGAAAAAGCTTTCGCAGCAAGAAGCACTGGGTTCTAGTCTGGCCCAAGAGGCACAAGAAAAGGCAGAGGCAGCTGGAGCCTCGGTGGAAAACCTGTTGAACAAGGCAAAAGACTTTGGTGCAGGGTTTTCCTGGGAAAAGTTGAGCACACAGATTACTACTTCAATCCAAAAGCCTGAGGAGGATGAGAAACCAAAGGTTCAGCTAGCCACAGTAAGGGGACAGGCCAAGGCTCGGAACCTCGCACCAAACAAAGCCGTGGTTAAACAAACTCCTCCGAGAAGAGCTGCTAGTAAAGCAAAGGAGGAAAAACCGAAGAAGGCAGAGACAGCAAAAGAGGTTAGAAATGTATTTGGTGGCCTGTTCAAACAAGAGACTATCTATGTTGATGATGACTAGAGGAAGTGGAACATCTTGCACGGCATAAAACTGTGTTGTTTGAGTATTTGTTAACGTAGATAATTTGATTGCATGTGTATTGTCTTGTAAAGTTCTATGTAGTTGTACTTGTTCAGAACCCTGTTTTCTGGGAAAACAATAAAAGGGTTTTCCCTTATCTTCTGTTTTCTCTTGATTCATGAACAACTTGTGCGTCTTTAGATTATTCTTTTTTTTTTCTTTATAGTTTTCTCAAATCATAATTCAAAGGGGGGAAATTGATTTTATCTTCAAGTTAACATGTTTGGCAAAGTTTTGAGAAGATCAACGAGATTTTGGTCTCGAATTATATTTAGACAGAGATAAGAAATAGTTGGTAGAATTATCTGTTGTAGTGTTTTTATTTTTCCATTTTCGTATAAGCAAATTTAGAAACCAAAATTATTATTACAAGCTCATTTTTCTGATAGAAAATTATAGTTTAACAAATTTTTTAAATTTCTTATATTGTATAAGGCCCAGATAGAAAAGACCATATGACGACTATTGCATTAGCATTAAAAGGCTAGTATTAAAACGTCAATAAATAATCTAACACTACATAATTCTTAATTAATCTTGAGCACAAACGAATAAATTATCGTCTAAGTTGGTAAATAGTTTAACAATACATAGTCTCTAGTTTTGAATACAAACAAATGACAGAAAATCAATAAATAACCTCAATCTTAAGAACGAGCAAAGAGACTATCATACACGTAAATAAATAACTTAACAATAATATTAAAATGTTCTGAGTGTTAACCTTTCTTTCATGAAGCCAACCCTTTCACAATCAGTTTATCAATGAATAATTTTGACATTTTTTAAATTGAGACATTTTTATCACAACTTTATTATTTAATGACATTTCTATCTCTCCTGTTCAAATGTGTCTAAAGTTACTTTACATGATTCTTATTTATTATTTATGTCCTTGACTACTTAATTGTTTTGAGCAATTTATGTCAAGCTACATGTGTTGTCATATTTGCGAATTCTTGTAATTAATTAACAATCATAATTACTTTCATATATATATATATATATATATATATATATATATATATATATAACAACTAATTGATATATACTTTTAATTTATTTGTAAATTCTTATTTTTTGACTTAAGTTATTACTTGTTGTATATATAGAATAAACTGATCCAACATTGAATGTTACTCCATTTTAATTTTGTGTCACCTAGATGAGTATTCATATGTTCCATCAATTTTTCAAAATTTGACTCTATTATCGACAAGAATATATGTTAATAATAAAAATTTTAAATTATTAATAAAAATATTCGTTGATAATAAAAATTCTAAAATTGATCGATAAGATTAATTTGTAAAATAAAATTTTGTTCTATTAATAAAATTTCATCAATAATTACATAATGTCGTGTAAAAATTATAATACTTTGTGAAACTGCTGTACATCATGACACTTTGATAAATAGTTAGAGTTCATGAACTTTGTTTCACACTTCATGACACTTTAGCATACCTACACTCTTCAAAACATAAGAGGATTGGTAGACATTGTTGTGAGGCAAGATATGTGAATAATGAATATGAAATATTCAAAGAGTTGTAAAAATTCTAATATATTAAAGTCAACATTGGATAACGATTGGAAAACGAATGATTATATGTGACTTTATATTCTTGTAGGCTGTCGTATATATCTGAAATATTGATTCACTACAAAATTTTCTCTTATTGATTTTATTCCAGTTATAGTGAATGCTTGAAGGTCTAAGTTGCATTTAGAACTCATATTTCTTACATGTCACTAAGACAGATCCTACTCTTAGGCAAATAAAAAACTATGTGAAGTGGAGATGAACATTGATAACTATAAATAGCATTTCCGGAATAATAAAGATTTTGAAAAAAAAAACTTTTTAGCAGTTAATTTTTATTGGTATTAATTTAAATACAAAATTTTAAAAATAAATTTTATGATATGTTTTAATAAATAAAAATATTTTATTCTTAAGCTTATTTTAGTTTTTAAAAATCTTTAGCTGTTTTCTGTGTTGTTCTTGTCGTTCCTAATAGTTGAATATGAGGGTAGTAAAAATTGAAAAAAAAAAGGGTTAAAAAGAGACTTGATTGTTATATGAGATGCCCATAATTGAATAAGCTTTGGATGATGAATTTTCTCTCTTATTATATATAATGTTTACAATAAAATTTATCACATTGACAAAGGTTAATAAACAATTGAAGTCATAAATCATTCATAATAAAATTCTAGAAGAAGAAACGAATAATAAAACCTTAAAAATAATTATATTAAATAATTTATTTTAAATTAGAAAATAATTAGTCAGTGACCAAATTGACAACTAAAATAGTTCTAAAAAATTATAACTGGTCTCTAAATTGATAATTAAAATAATTTCAATTATGAATTGATTTTTAAATTGGTTACTAACATTAACTACTAGGTTTTGACTACCAAAATAATTAATCTCTAATTAGGAAAATTAGATTCACACATTAACAATCATATATTTATTATGTTAGTAAGAATTATTGTACATTTCTCAATATTCATATATTACATATCTATCATGTATCGTATCTTATTATTTTGAAAATAAATATATCAATATATCGGATACGTGTTATATTCGATACACATATCATATAAGTGCATCATAGATTAAAATAAAATAGAGCATTTATGTAAAAGAAAGAACATTATATAACCATAATTGTAATGAAAATATTTTATGGGAAAAACAAAATAAGTAAAAGTTAAATATTTTTTAATTACAAAAATAGAATTTATTTCTCAATATCAGTTTATTCATTATAACATATAAAAAGATTGAAATTGTAGTAATCAAAGGGAGACTAATGCTCCCAACTCAATGTAGTCTTGTCTCTATTCTTGTTGACAATAACATTAAATGACACTTTGACTAAAACTTTAGACCAAAATATTAAACATTTACAAGAATTTTTGTGATGTGAGACATGTGAGTGATGAATATGAGATCTCTAACAAGATCGACAATAATGTACAACAATCATCTCTGGACTTATTGTCTAAAAAACCTCTTAAAGTCAATGCTTACTTAGGATATAAAGGAAAAGTTATAATAAGTGGTAATGTTTCTTCATTTAGAATTGGTAAGGAAAAAATGGTAAAGGGCTTGATTATTAATGTGGGATGCCATGCCACATAATTGAATAGACTTGGATCACGAATTTGCTTTCTTTCTTTATCATATTAAGAAAGCTTAATAAATAATATTTAATTCACAAATCATTCGTGATAAAATTATATAGCAAAAGCAAAAAAACTATCATCTTGTTTCAAAATTAAAAATAATAATTATATAAATGTTTTTAAGAGGAATAAACAAAATATAACATTTATATAAAAATACAAATAATTATCTTCACAATAATAAAATAAATATTAATAATAATAATAATAATAGTAATGGTAATATATTTTATAAAAAATGTAAAGTCTAAATGTCATTGCTTAACTTTAAAATTCAATTTAAATCTTTAATGTCAGTATATATAATATTGAGTATATGAAAAAGTTGAAATCGTAAAATTTGAAAGATTTATTAGAAAACCCCAACTTCCACTATAATATATATTTTGTTTATATTCTTGTATATGCTCTAGTGTCATGGTAATATATTAAGGTTACCTCTTTGTTCTAAGTAAGTTTTGGTTGATGGTTCTTTCTTGCTAAACTATGTATCAACAGTGTGTTTTTTGTATAAGAGTTAAAGGATCCTTCAAGTGCTCTACTTAATTAAATTTTATTCTTTATTGTAAAAAGAAAAAAAAATGGCGGTAGAAATTAAGGTGTTAAGGATTCAGTTGTATTGTTCTGAAGTATAATGATCCATCTTCAACAAAACTCAACAAGATAATCTCATATTAATACCTACAAACTCCAAAGTAAATGTTTGCATTTGAAGAAAAAAAAAGAAGAAAAATTAAGTACTTATGTACATCCTTGAGATGTGAGTCCTTCATATAAATGCTTTTTTGAAAAATAAAAAGTTAAAAAACTTCATTGTGAATGTCTTTTTTATAGCAAAAAAATTATATTAAGTGGAATATTTAGGATACTTCAATATATGCATATATAATTCTAATAATGTTGATCATGGACTCGGACTGGTTTCTATGTCATCTAGTTGAATAGGTTTAGGTGATGAGTTATGTTAATAATCATATGTTGATGTGAAGAGACAAGGTAATAATCGTGTTTAAGGTGCATATATAGTATCTTACAAAAATGGAATATTCTAAGCTTATAAATTATAGGTTTTATCATATACTATGGGCACCTAGAAACATTTGTACAAAAAACTTACAAAAAGAACTGTGAAGCTGACTGGTAAAGTTAATGTCCTAAAACAAGAACAAGGTTGATGTCTCTAAAATAATTATTCAGTGCACATTGGTATTCTATCACTAGGTCAAATGTTGCCAAACAAAATGTGGTCACTGAGACATATCACACTATTACACAAATCACACATAATAAAAGTGGAGATAACAATTTATAGCTATATATATATTCAGAGAACGATAACTTTTAGCATTTTCTGGAACCATAAAGATATAATGAAGAAGCTATGGATGAAGAAAAGTTAAAATGATAGATTCATTAAGTATGAATGAAGTGTCCATGGAGAGAATTTAGAATTTATATATGTATAATAAACTGTATAATAAGTAGATTAATCCAAAGTATATAAGATACTGTAAAGTATACAGCTAATAGATTGCCTTGTTCTTATCGATTCACTAAGTGGTTGATGAGAACAAGGCTATCACTTGGTTCTAATCGAGAATAAAATCTTGTATGTAAACAAAATACACATTTAATTTGTTCTGACGAGGTTATCGATGATATTCATGTCTTAACTCCTTAATCACCAACATCATATTAATTAGAAAAGCATAATTTCCATACATCAGACAAGGGTATCATCAATTGCTGCTTGTGTGTACTGAGTCGAATATATATGAACAGACTAGATCTATATAGGGTTTGTGGTGCAATGAATTTAGTTCAAGACCCAGAAATTGTACCCAGAACAAAGCAGTAAATATCATATACATATTTTGCAGAAAAGCAGAAAATGTTGTATAAAAGTAGTAATTTTACAACCATGTATAAAATTAATTCAAAGGGTAAACTCGCGAGAACAAAATCAAACAGTTTATGAGCTCTTTTCACCAAGGAAAAAAAAAGGGGGTTCGTGGACATCTACAAACAACAGTGTCCCAAAGATCGAACTCAAAAAAAATTTCTTGTACCCGTTTCTGGTGACGAATCCTGCGGTTCAAGTCCCAGTCTGAGTTCAAGGTCCAACTTCAACGATGAATCTCGGGTAGATAACAAGGCTCCTTCAGTGGTATTTTGAGCTTGCGGCTTCAGTACTGTTTCACTGCTGGTTGGTGATTCTTCGAAGAGCGGAAGCTGGTGCCTTGTGTGAGAACCTCTCGAGGAGGCATGTTCATGTTCATGTTCTTCTTGAGACACATTCCAATTCCATTTTGGCGTGTTGCGTTCTTCACCAGACTTGGTCTGATCCTGTGGGGGGACAACCTTGTCGAAAGATGGTTGATTTGAAGATTGTTGTTGCTTGAGCTTGGCTTTGTCTTTCCTATGTATGTTCATGTGCCCCCCAAGTGCTTGTGCATTGGAGAAGCCCCTCCTGCAGAAGTTGCACTCGTAGGATCTGGATGTCACGTGAGTTGCACCTTGGTCCTCCCCATCAGAGGGATTTTCAGATATTGCTGGTTGTTGGTGATGTTGGTGATGATGATGATGATCAGATTCCATTTTTGGATCAGTTTCAACTTGGAAAGAAAGAAAGAATGAAAATATAGTGTGTAGATAGGAAAAGAGATGGTCAACAAAAGCAGATAGCGGTGGTTTTATACATAGAAAGGCCTGCTTTCATGTAATTATTATTTTATGAAAGTGCAATGTAATGAGAATGTAACTTCCTGAATATGTTTTACAGCTTGAGTTGTTGCAAAGGACAAAATAGCTTAAGGCTTCAAAAACTACTGGGTCAAGTATATATATATTCCAGACAACTTGCATTTTGGCTTCTGGCTTTCGGCCTACGTTAGATTCAAATGTTGTCTCACAAACTCACAATTCATGTTACTGTCAAACAATCATTTTTAAACTTGTACCATGTATTTAATTAACTATACGTAGCTTCGTTTAACCGTATATTCCTCTTATGTGACTTCTCTTCTAAGTTGTCTAATTTCTAGATGGATCACAAAACATACTTCACTGCTTTTACTATAGATGAATCAAATTTTAGAACTGTTTTAAGCAGTTCTGCAGTCTTTTTTTGTGTTTTTTTTTCTCCAATGATTTTAGTTTCAAAATAGACTAACATTTTTTCTTATTGAAATGTAAGAAAAAGATTCTTCTGCCAAAGGAACTTCTCAGAATGTTGCTTTTACATGTAGAATGAATGTGGAAACGTCCTTTGTAGTCTACATAGATTAGTTTCTGACAGTGAAACTGACAGAAAATGATATTTAGTAGCAGTTTTAAAAATTCTGGAGACATTAATTGGAAAGAAAAGTACTCAATTAAGGACTGAATTATTATTTTTAGTTTGAGAATCTCTTTAACAATTATTAAATAGTTTAGAAGCTAACTTTTTTTTTTCAAATAGTAATTACTTAAAAAAGTAATAATTGTTCTAGCTTATTACAAAGATCCAAATGAAGAAAGTTAAGACAAAGAGGACAAATGTTTTGTGAGAGTAAAATAATATTTATTTTAAGTCAGATTGGTTTCTCTCCCAAGATGAAAAGGTCACCTTAGAAATCACGCAATTGTCTACGACATATGACCATTTGATTAAGAAAATAGTCAGAAATTTTGAATATTTTATTCACCCGTCCCATATTAAAACTAGTTACTTTTATTAAAATGTTAATATACTATTTAGTTTGCAATGATATTTGTGGTAGCCACCCAAGTAAAATAAAAATGATTGTTAGTGTGTGTGTGTGTTGTTGACGAGAAATGGAACCGGAGTCAGATTTTTTAATTAAGATCTTGAATTCCGATTAAAAAAGAAGAATATATTCTGATTAGCAAGATTTTTTCCAAATATTCATATTAACAAAATCAATAAATATTTTACATTAACAACATAGTTAGAAGAAAATACAGAGAGAATGAGGGGTTAATTTATGCATAGAATTGAATTAGAAATAGATCAAAGGTGTTTTAATCTATGCATGTTAACAACTAAGAGAAGTGATTATAGTAATAGTATTAATTTAAAATTTGATAGCTTTAGTGAAAGAGAGTGTTGTTTAGCCGTCCTTAACATTAAATTCGAAGCAAAATATGAAACAATAAAAGGAAAGAATTGATAGCTGGAAAACCATAGAACACAACATAGCCAGCCATGAACGTCTTCCACTTGGAAACTGCTACAACCTTTTCATTAATATTCCAATTAGATTTCAAACTTTACTATGTATATATCAATGCTGATGCAGTATACATCTACATGCATATGTATAAATGCAGACGAAATTAATTAGGGTAACCTGGGTAGGACAAAATGTCAGGTGGTTCTGATATCATATTAGATTAGGAATGAATTTTAAGTCTAACTCAATTCTACAAAATCAGTTTGAAAAGTGAGGTTTGTACCTTACTTATATACTATAAAATTGTCTTATTTCTAGTCGATGTAGGACTTGTAACAATATATGGGTGTCTAAATTGAAATTGTAAAAATTTAAGAGAATGAAGCTCCCAAACTTTGAATATATAGTTTTGTTTCTTTTCTTGTAAACTGACATGTACTACATGATATTTTAGGAGAAAGTCAAACTTCAAAATAGAAAGGTGTTGATGTTGTTGGAAGGTGAAGCAAATTTGAAGGATGAAGATAAGATGTTCAACAAAAATCGAATAAATTGTGATGTATAACGAATATTTTGCAGATTGTCACTGTACATAATACCTTTGTAGACTTTGTCAAAGTTCATAGTAATGTAGAACATATAATTTTATATTGGACCATTTACATATACTCTAAAGTCAAAGTCTACATCATAGAAAATATCTGCTTCATACGTGTCTTTCTTTTTAGGAATTAAGTTAATTCGTGTAACAGTAAAACTTATTAGGTTAATATATATGTCGCAATATTTTTATTAATTAAGTTAAAAGGTGTATAAATAAAAAATGTAATTATTCAAAATTTATTTTAAAAAATCATTATTTTTACAAACTTATTTATTTATTTATTTTTTATTTTAATTTGAGATAAATTATTCATTTTTTTCATATATATGAATTATCTTAGTAGAAAGTAGAACATTATTCTGATCAAAAGTTATTTTTGAGTAAGTTTTTTTTTTTCATTTACTTTTTTTTCTTAAATTAATTTTATGTGAAAGATTGTAAGTTTGAGTTTGCATGTGATGTTTCTTGCATAAAGGTCAATCTCTATTATTTTAAGAACATATATAGTAATATATTTAGATTTGTTAATTAGAGATTTTATATATATAAGATTAACTTTTTTGTGATATGCAGTTGTGATTTTGAGAGTTTAAGCTTGGATAAACAAGTGTTAAAGGTAAATAAAGTTGGTTAATACTGTTTTTTAATATCTTTGAGTACATAATATAGACTTTTTGGTAAAATATTTTTGGTTGTGTAAGAAACTTATATTTGGAAAATATTCAAGGAGTTTGAGTTTTGATAGGAAAAATATATTTTACAGTGATTTTTTTTTCTTTCATAAATTTATGATATTCTTGAAAATAAAGTCAATATATTCCTAATACTGGTTGCTAGTTAGTATAATGTATTATATAAATGCCATATGAAATTGTTGAAAATAATTAATTGATTTGAATATGATAAATTTGTACTCCTTATGTATGTGGTGAAGGTCAAAATAGTTTGTAATATTACATAATCTTTTTCCTTAACTTAATTTACTATAACTCTAATCTGTTATACATATTAAAATCATGAGGATGTAAAAGAAGAAAAATCTAACATCGTCTTTCTCTCTTCCAGAGAATGATTTTCAATTCAGATTGGTAAAGTATGAACAAGTATTTATATCTTTATTATTTTTACTTTTTTTATTCAAAAATTAAATAGAATTGAAATTTATTAGTACTTTATATAATAGATAACTAGATATAAAACTTGGAGGATAAAAGTTCAAAGTAGATAATAAGTCACTTTCTTAAGCTCTGGTTAAATCCCACTACATTAAAAGACTTATCAAAACTCTTTCATATTGTTCAGTACATAATATTAAAGGTTCACATGACCTATAATCCATTTATATAGTCAAAGGTTTGAAGATAAGTGACATATAAATATTTGTTTACTTTGTAACAAATTATTTTATATTTAATTTATGGTAAAATTAAAATTAGTTTCTTTCACAATTTTCTTCTCTATTATCTAAGTAAATTGTTAGCTGTCACAGACAGAAACTCTTATAATTAATAGGATCACACAGAAATTCTTCTTCTTTTATCTCTTTGCATCGAAAGAGGTCAATATGACTTTTTAAGATATTTTTCAAAGGATCGAGTTTTTTTTTTCTTTATTGGAAAAAAACCTAAAAACTATCACAAGCTATACAAAATTTAGAAGTCCAATCAATTTTCATTACGATGATAAAATTCTCAAAAACTTTTTATCTTTATATTTGAAAGTTTATTATGACAATGAAACTAATATTTTAGTTAGTTTTATTCTTTTTTATTTTTTTTCTAAGTTTGGAAACGAAATTTTAAAATGGCTTTATTCTACCTAGCAATTAACTTCTCATATCTAATATTATTAAAATTGGAAAATTATTGAGGACAATTTTGAAAAATAACTTTAGTATGATTAAGTTCCAGATCTTATATTAGCTTCTTTTAGTTAATTTAATTATAAGATTAAAACTTATAAAGACATTTCGAAAAGACCAGCAGAAAACAAATATCACAATTAATTAAAGAAAAAAAATAATCGAGATATTTTTTTCAATCTTATCCAACCTTTCTCTATCTATGTCACGCGCTACTTTGAAGTTTTTACTATCTCCACCAATAGGAATATTATTTAATTGCATTTTGAAAATTAATTTTAAAAATAAAACAAAATCCAATACAACCTTAATTTTAGAAAAACTAACTGCATATTTTTGTTAATTTCATTTTAACGATAAACGCATATATATTCGAATACTTGACAACAATACTAAGATTAATGTTTGCATGGATACTAATTAGTTTTAGATAATATCAGTTTTTGTATAAATAATTTATGAAAAGAACTTTTAATTTAATAACGAAGTATGAGAACAAACTATCATGTTAAAAATTAGTGACGGTAGTAGTTTATGTAAGTTAAACTGATGTAATTTAACTTTATCATTTCATAGAAATATGAGATAGAAGCTTAATGAATTTTAATGGGATAGCTTTAGAATTAGTTAGGAAACAAAAATGTCTAAAATTAAGGCATCCCCTTATTCTAACAGCGTAAAATACTTTAGTTTAACAAACTTTGACGATCAACATTTTTGTAAAAAAAAAAATCCAAAATTTTATTACTTTATTTTTTTAACTTCCATAAAAAAATAAAAAATTACTCTATTTAATTACTTTATCATCAAAATATTTGTCAAAAAATATTTTTGATACTTTCAAACAATTGACCAGTCGGCTACGGATGGGTTTATTTTTTATTGAGGGGCTCGTACGAGAGATTATACATTTTAATCTGAAATATTAAAACAATAAATTTACCGATCTTTCTTTTTATATTGATGTATAACTTTGTCAATTTCATTTTTATAACTCATTTGAATGATACCGAACAACTACTCAGAAAGCGAATGAGATTCAGCAGCCATCACTTTATGCTTATAGAACTAATTAAGTTGTGATTATAAATACAGAAAACGCAATCATTATACTAAAGTTATATCATCAATGACGACCAGAGCCAAAGTTGGTATTTGATATTGCATCAACAACATACAAGGTTTTGACTCAAAACAGAAGAAAGGAAAAATTCTCCACCAGGAAGAAAATTTGTGATTATAAATACAGAAAACGAATTCAGATTCATTCAACAAATTCATTATATCATATCCTTCATTGAAGAGAGAAAAAAGATGGGTGAGAGAAACAGTGGAAGCAAAAGCAGCAGGTGGTGTTTGCAGGGAATGACAGCACTGGTCACAGGTGGATCCAGAGGAATCGGGTAACTTTTCTACCTTCTTCCACTTTTTGTACTTAATTTCAAGTGGTTAACAACAAAATAGTGATTTCTACAGAGTAAACACGGTTGTATCAATGAACTATTCTGGTGAATAATTGCAGAAAACAAGAGGGTAGGTCTTGAATGAATTTTTGTTTTTGTTTCTCATCATTCATATGTATGTATATAGATATGCTATTGTGGAGGAGTTGGCACAGCTTGGAGCCACTGTGCACACTTGCTCTCGGAACGAAGCTGAACTCAATGAATCCTTGAACGAATGGAGCACAAAAGGATACAGAGTAACCGGTTCGGTCTGTGACGTGACCTCTCGCGTTAACAGAGAAGAGCTCATAGCCACAGTCTCATCTCAGTTCAATGGAAAACTCAATATCCTTGTAGGACATGTTCTTTTTTCACCTTTTCATACTAAAACTTGTCTAACTATCACAAGAATGAGAACTAATTCGGGATCCAACTTGTAGGACTAAAACATTCTTTTTCGTTAATATTTGTGAATGGATTTAGGTAAACAATGTGGGAACAAACGTACAGAAACAGACCCTGGATTTAACAGCGGAAGATTTCGCATTTCTGATCAACACGAATCTTGAATCTGCTTTCCATTTAAGCCAGCTTGCATATCCTCTCCTAAAAGCTTCAGAAGCTGCAAGTATCATTTTCATATCCGCGATTGCTGGTGTTGTGGCTACAAACTTAGCATCCGTTATATATAGTGCAGCAAAAGGTGATTTTTCATTGCAGTTCACGTGGTAGAGATTGTAGTGAGTAGTAAAAATTATCCAAGTGTATTTAATTGGCATGCAGGAGCAATAAACCAAGTGACAAAAAATTTGGCATGTGAATGGGCGAGAGACAACATAAGGACTAATTGTATTGCACCAGGGCCAATTAGAACCCCTCTTCTGGAAAAGGTAACATTTTTGTTGGCAATGTTAGTGCATGATTATTGTTGTCATTTGTTTTTGTTTTTTGTGTGGACTGAGGACATCATGGTATTGTGTTGTGTTGTTGAAGCACTCTAAAGAGGACACAGTTATGAATGTTGTACTTTCTCAAACCCCTCTGGGACGGATCGGAGAGGCAGAGGAGGTGTCTTCGTTGGTGGCATTTCTGTGCTTGCCTGCAGCTTCTTACATTACAGGACAGACCATTTGTGTTGATGGCGGCTTCACTGTCAACGGCCTCCATATATTGTAAACTTGTTTCGACATTCTCTATGTTAAGTCAGTTACACTCTGATTGTATTGGTTTCTGTAACATGTTAATAATAAATTAACAGAATAAATTAACAGAGTGTGATTTCGTAGATTCAATATGTGGTTGTGTTTGAATTAGCAATTAGTTGATTCTCGCAATGAGAGTGTGGTATGTTAAATGTATTATAGAATGTGTGATGTTTTTTTGTCTGATAGCAATAAAACTCGGTGCTTGTTTTCACCTTAAAACTCAAACTTCAATGTGAAATATAGTTTTAGTCACGTCCAACCTCAAGTTAAGGTAAGCATTATAAATCGTTGGAATGGATGATTTTAATATATTTTTTATAATAATTGTTTCTTAATAAAGTCTATAGTCTATCATTAATCATCATGTTATATTTAATTGATAAATTATGATCTATTCTCATAATCTTATTTACCTTAAGGATTATAGAGACTTACAAACTTTCAACTCTCATACTATTATCAAAAAATTCAACTATAAGTTTTGGTGTTATATCGAGTAGAAATAACAAAGTTAAGCAAAATATAAGAAAGAAAGACTTACAAATTCGTTGCCTAAATATTTTGGGTTTGAGTTTAAGTATCACTTTGAATATAAAACATGAGTTAAATATGTTTTGTTGCCTCAAGTTTAAGTAAAAATTGAAATTAGACTCTCTTCAATAATCTTAACAAAATTTAGTTAAGAAGACTAATTTCACACATTTTTAAATATGAAAGAGTAAATTAATTTAAAATTACGAAAAAAAATTAATTTCAATTTTCACATAAAATTAATGGACAAAAAATATATTTATCCCATAAAACAATATATAAAAAAAAGATTTCAAAATTCATTGTATTAAGATTTTAAATATCGTGGTGAAAATTATTTATATAAAATTGAATCGAGTCTACTTAATATAAAACCTTCTCAATAAATCATTCTTAAAATATAAATCAAGAGGATAAGTTATCAAAATCATATCACCAAACTTTATAACATCTTATCTAATTTTCACATCATTTATGTACTAGTTTGTTTGTTTCTTTCAATATTACAAAGAAAATTATTATTTATATTGCTTCTACTAAATCACTTTAGTAGGTTAAAAAAAGTTTCATAAATAGCTTAAAAACGTCACTTTTTTTTCTTCAATAAAATAAACTATTATAAAAACTTAAATTCGATTTAGATTTTAAAACAATCTAACATATTTTAGCTCTAATAACAAATGCTTTGAAAACTAGCAGCCTCTTAAGATTATTGTACCTGTTTACACAGTTTCGTTTATTCATTGCTTCATGTTTGAGAAAATGAAACACGCGTTTGTTATCCAAACTCTACCATCACATGGATGCAGAAAGAAAGTTACGCATATGGAAGAATTTTCAAAGGATATTTAAAACAATTATTTAATCATATGATATTTTAAATTCGAATTTTAAAACATTTAAAAGATATTTAAAAAAATTATTTAATCATGATGGAGGGATGTCCGCGAATGGTTTCTACCCAACAACGACTTCTAAGTGACATGGTTCTCAACTTTTTGAAATTCATAGCTAAACTTTTCAATTTTTTAGAAAATAATACTGAATCATATGTCATATAAACTGGTTTAAATTTACAAAGTTTAATAAATTTAAAAATTAATCCATTTTATGATAAGAACTAATCTTTATAACATAATTGTGAATCATTTAAAATTTGGTACATGTGATGTGATCATCGAGATAACATCAATAGCAAATATACGTTGATATTAATTTAATGTAAACTTTTGTTTTAAAATTTGTCAAAATAAAACTCTAATTCGCTTAAAAAACAGCATCTATTGTGTTCTGAAATTCAAGTTTATTCTCTTTAATGATAACACTAATCATGCACACTTTATATTCCCTTGCAAATCATAATTTTTTAAGAATCTAACACCATTTATAAAAAAGTTATAAGCAGCATCTGTGTCATTTCCCCGTAAAAGAAAGTTCTATTTTGAATATTCCAAGCAAATTGTAGATTGTTGTATTCTGAAAAAGTGTTTTAATTAAAATTGAACATTTAGTATAACATGCATTACCCAAGGTCAATCATGAATGACTACTGGAGGCAAAGTTGGTATTTGATCTTGCATCAACACCATACAAAGTTTCAAAGTTTTGACTCAAAACATAAGAAAGGAAAAATTCTCAAACAGGAATAAATTTGTGATTATAAAATACATAAACGAATTCAGATTCATTCAGAAAATTCATCATATCATATCATCTTCTTCATTGTAGAGAGAAAAAAGATGGGTGAGAGAAACAGTAGCAGCAGGTGGTGTTTGCAGGGAATGACAGCATTGGTCACCGGTGGATCCAAAGGAATCGGGTAACTTTACTACCTTCTTCTTCTTCTTCTTCCACTTTTCTTCATTTTATTTGTAACTGTTTGGTGCTTTCTACTGCTGTGCTGTATGGTTTACCGTCGGATCATCGATCAGGTGTATTAAGAACAAGCGATGATGGTCTGACGATAGACCATAGAGTATATCTACAAAGCAAACATGGTTGTATCAATGAACTATGCTGATTAATAATTGCAGAAAAGAAGAGGGTAGATCTTGCATGAAATTTTGTATATATTTCTCTTTTCTCCATTCATTCCTCTCATATATGTATATAGATATTCTATCGTGGAGCAGTTGGCGGAGCTTGGGGCTACTGTACACACCTGCTCTCGGAACCAAGCTGAACTCAGTGAATCCTTGAACCAATGGACCACAAAAGGATACACAGTAACCGGTTCTGTCTGTGACGTCACCTCTCGTGCAGACAGAGAAGAACTCATAGCTAGAGTCTCCTCTCACTTCAATGGAAAACTCAACATCCTTGTAATCACATGCTTTTTCTTTCACCTTTTCATATTTCATCGTCTAAATATGACAAGAAAAACAACTAATTTTTAATTCAACTTGCAGAACTATAACATTCTTTTTCGTTAATATTTGTGAATGGATTTAAGGTAAACAATGTGGGAGCAAACCTAGAGAAACGAACCCTGGATTTAACAGCGGAAGATTTCTCATTTCTGGTGAATACGAATCTTGAATCTTGTTTCCACTTAAGCCAACTTGCATATCCTCTCCTAAAAGCTTCAGAAGCTGCAAGTATCATTTTCATATCATCCATTGCTGGTGTTGTAGCTATAAACTCAGGATCCATTATATATGGTGCAACAAAAGGTGATTGTTCATTACATTCCATGTGGTAGAGTTAGCTAGGTAGAGATTGTAGTGAGTAGTAAAAATTATCCAAGTGTTTGTAATTGGCATGCAGGTGCAATAAACCAAGTGACAAAAAATTTGGCATGTGAATGGGCGAGAGACAACATAAGGACTAATTGTGTTGCACCAGGGCCAATTAGAACCCCTCTTCTGGAAAAGGTAACACTTTTGTTGGCAATGTTAGTGTATGATTATTCTTGTCATTTGTTTTTTTTTACTCTGGACTGAGAGCATCATATTGTTGTGTTATGTTCCTGAAGCACTGTACGGAGGACACACTTATGAATGCTGTAATTTCTAAAACCCCTCTGGGACGGATTGGAGAGGCAGAGGAGGTGGCTTCGTTGGTGGCATTCCTGTGCTTACCTGCAGCATCTTACATTACAGGACAGACCATTTGTGTTGATGGTGGATTCACTGTGAACGGCCTCAATTTATTCTAGCTTTGTTTTGACACTTTTGGTCTTAATTCAGTTACACTCTGATTGTCTTGGTTTTCTTTGTCTTGTTAAGAATAAGTTCATAGGTTGTACTTTCCTAGGTTCGGTTTATGGGTTTGTATATGAATTTACAATTAGCAGAGTCTCACAGTGAGAATGTAGTATGTTAAAGGTATTTTGGAATGTGTGAGATTTATTGTGAGATACGGGTTATCATGTTAAAAATATTATTTTCTCTGTCCTAAGAATAACTCTATTATTTGGTTAAAAAAATTGAATTCATTAATTTTTTAAATTAAATTAGATCAAAATTTTAAAAAAGTATTAATTTCAATTTTTATTTAAAATGAATGAATAGAAATATATTAACTCATTGCTTCTTAAAATGAGTTAATTTTCAATTATTTCAATAATTCGCTGTATTTTAGTGGCAAATGAAAATGAGCCAAAGAGCGATTGATCCTGAGAAAGGAAGCAATTTGATCTAATTTTGAAGGAGAATAGTTGAACCAATTACAAATTATCAGTAAGAGAAATGATAATTTTATAGCGAAATTCGTTAAACAAGAATAATAATTAAAAGTTAGTAACAAAAATTTCCTAGCAAAAACTCATGAGTAAAATTCGTTAAATTAAATATAAAATCTCTCATGATTCAAGTTGTATTTGCTCAATAATTTTCCACAAGACGATCCAAAAAGAAAAAAAGAAACCTCAGCCATCTATAAACACACAGAATCCTTTGAATCAAGTTTTCCCAGTCCTAGATAACGCTGTCTGTACTAGAAAATCAAATTACCTTAAAAAGAACAATCCCGATGGCATGATGGCATGATTTTCCTGTGATTAGAACAAAATGCATATGAATTCCCTCATAAATCCAACTTCTTATCTTCCATTACCGTCAAACCGCACTACCACCTCTTTCATTTTCAATCATGGAAGAAAAAAATCAAAGTCCAATTGCATTCGGAGCCAGTCCACACAGCAAAGGTGGACTCTTCAGGGCATGACAGCTCTCGTCACTGGTGGAACTCGCGGAATAGGGTATCAACATTTCTACTTTCACACCCGTGTTTCATTTTAATTCCGACCCTTTTAATCTCATCATAATTTAACTTGTGATTTCTGTCGAGACATGTTAAAGGCGTGCCATTGTGGAGGAACTGACGGGGTTTGGAGCCAGAGTTCATACCTGTGCCAGGAACGAACACGATCTCACTGAATGCCTGAAGAAATGGAATGATTCGGGTTTTGAGGTCACTGGCTCAGTTTGTGATGTATCAGTTCCAAAGCAGAGGGAGGCGCTCATGGAGTCTGTTTCCTCTCTTTTCAACGGGAAACTCAACATCCTTGTAAGTTGTCGTTAAAAATAACCTATTGAATAATGGTGTAAAATGGTGCATAGAAGCGGAGACTAATCTTATATTATTAACTAACTTCAAGGCTCAAAAGCAACTCATTAGACAGTACCAGAGTTTGTTCTAGTAATTGTTAGGCCTATCGGTTACACGACACTGATAATTTATTTTACCAACCCTAGATGTTTAGTCCTGTTACAACAGTGTTTCTGGATTACTTGGGGGTTTACTTTGGATTAGTAAGCCTTATTAATGTAGATGTCCCTGCTAACCTGATAAATTTGATGTATAGATAAACAATGTAGGGACAAACATTCGGAAACCGGTGACAGACTTCACTAGTACAGAGTTTTCCACTCTTATTGATACCAATTTGGGATCTGTCTTTCACATATGTCAACTTGCATATCCACATTTGAAAGCATCGGGAATGGGAAGTGTTGTGTTTGTTTCTTCTGTTTCTGGTTTTGTCTCGCTAAAGTCAATGTCTGTTCAAGGAGCAACAAAAGGTAATTTGCATGCTCGATGCTGTATTGCAGCTTGTTTAACAAATGCTGTGATGTTGATGAGTTTATCAAATTTTGAAGGTTTATTTTCTTTCTGATATATAGGGGCAATTAATCAACTTACAAGAAATCTAGCTTGTGAGTGGGCAAAAGACAATATAAGGAGTAATGCAGTGGCACCTTGGTACATCAGAACTTCAATGGTAGAGCAGGTTGTTCTTCTGCTTTATCCTGTAACCATTGGTTAGAATGAGCTGCTTATGACACTCATTAATGTCATTTCATGGTGCTCTAAAACACAAAAATCTAATGTAGTGACCAGATGTCAAAGTTATATAACTTTACCCTCTTCTTTTAGGTGCTCAGCAACAAAGACTATCTGGAAGAAGTGTACTCTAGAACTCCTCTTAGGCGCCTAGGAGATCCAGCAGAAGTGTCTTCTGTTGTTGCGTTTCTTTGCCTACCAGCATCATCATACATCACTGGTCAGATTATTTGTATTGATGGAGGAATGTCCGTGAATGGTTTCTACCCAACAACGCAGTTCTAAGACCTGCTGCTTATATCATGCACCCTCCTTACTAATTTTCCTCTCCATCACCATTCGTCTGGAGCATTTGGCATGGTTCTCTACATTTCTGTCAAGCTTTCAAGAGTTAGTCCTCTGACCAACCGCTGGTACGCACTTCCAAGGTTCTGGACTCTGCAAATGCAATTATTTTTGTTTACTAAACCGCAATGTACTGGTTGTGCTATAACATGGAAGATTTCCAATAACTTGTTTCATTCATTTTGGTAACTCTGTTTACTGATCAACATGGTTCTGGTTTAAGCAAAGGTTTGACATAACCTGTATTTGATGAGAAATTGGTTGGTAGTTTCCAACCACTAGGTGTCTATGGTCTCTGAATCTTTTGTAACTCATAGCTGAACTTTTCAATTTTTTAGAAAATAATACTAGATCATATGTAAAAATTTTGTGTAAAGTGGTTTAAATTTACAAAATTTTGTAAATTTAAAAATTAATTCCTTTTAGGATAACAATTATTCTTTATTAAAAACATAATTGTGAATCATTTTAAACTTGGTACCTGTGATGTGGTCATCAAGATAACATTAATAAAAAATATATATTGATATTTAATATAAAATTTTGTTATAAAATTTCCAAATAAAACTCTATTTCACTTAAAAACAGAATCTATTGTGTTCTAAAATTCAAGTTTACTCTCCTCAATGATAACACTAATCATGCACACATTCCCTTGCTAATCACAATTTTTTAAGAATCTAAGATAACACAACTATATGACACCATTTAATTGATTTCATTTGGTACATGAGGTATAACCAATGCCAAAGGCAACTTTTAACGGTACATTGATGTATTAACTTGTAATTATAGAAAAAGTTAAATTTCCTCTTGTAATAAAAATTATAAACCTTATTCTATAAGCGGCATCGGTGTCATGACCCCGAAAATGAACATTTAGTATAACATGCACTAACTGCAGTTAAATAATGAATGGCGACTAGAGGCAAAGTTGGCATTTGATCTTGCATCAACAACATACAAAGTTTCAAAGTTTTGACAAAAAACAGGGAGAAGGAAAAATTCTCCACCAGAAATAGAACAGGACAAAAGAAAACAGTAGAAATATGACAAGTGATTAGAGGGAAAGAAAGAAATAGAGAAAATATCTGTAACTTAATGTCAAGCAATTGAACAATCGGCTACTAGGAAAACCAATGATGTTAAGCAGCCATCACTTTATGCTTACAGAACTAACTAAGTTGTGGTTATAAATACAAAAAAACGCATTCAGATTCATTCAGCAAATTCATCTATCATATAATCTCCTTCATTATAGAGAGAAAGAAAATGGGTGAGAGTAACAATGGTAGCAAAAGCAGTAGGTGGTGTTTGCAGGGAATGACAGCACTGGTCACCGGTGGATCCAAAGGAATCGGGTAACTTTACTACCTTCTGCTTCTTCCACTTTTTTTCCATTTCATTTTTCATTCCTACAACATATATGTTCTATACTTAATTTCAAATCGTTAACAGCAACAAAGGGCTAGTGGACATAATTGATTTGTAATTGTTTGGTGATTTCTGCAAAACAAACATGGTTGTATCAATGAACTATAGTGATTAATAATTGCTGAAAACAAGAGGGTAGGTCTTGCATGAATTTTGGTTTTTGTTTCTCACCATTCATTCCTCTCATATGTATATATATAGATATGCTATCGTGGAGGAGTTGGCACAGCTTGGGGCCACTGTACACACTTGTTCCCGGAACGAAGCTGACCTCAATGAATCCTTGAAGGAATGGACTACAAAAGGATACCGAATAACCGGTTCGGTCTGTGACGTGGCCTCTCTGTGTAGAAAGAGAAGAACTCATAGCTCGAGTCTCATCTCAGTTCAATGGAAAACTCAATATCCTTGTAATGACATGTTCATTTTTCACCTTTTCATACTAAATCTTGTCTAACTATGACAAGAATAAGAACAAATTTGGGATCCAACTTCTAGGACTAAAACATTCTTTTTCGTTAATATATGTGAATGGATTTAGGTAAACAACGTGGGAACAAACATACAGAAACAGACCCTGGATTTCACAGCGGAGGATTTCGCATTTCTGATGAATACGAATCTTGAATCTGGTTTCCACTTGAGCCAGCTTGCACATCCTCTCCTAAAAGCTTCAGAATCTGCAAGTATCATTTTCATATCTTCCATTGCTGGTGTTGTGGCTATAAACTTAGTATCCGTTATTTATAGTGCAACAAAAGGTGATTTTTCATTGCATTTCATGTGGTATAGTTAGCTAACTAGAGATTGTAATGAGTAGTAAAAACTAGCCAATTTGAAAACGGGTACGTAATTGGCATGCAGGAGCAATGAACCAAATGACAAAAAATTTGGCATGTGAATGGGCCAAAGATAACATAAGGACTAATTGTATTGCACCAGGGCCAATTAGAACCCCTCTTCTGGAAAAGGTAACATTTTTGTTGGCAATGTTAGTGCATGATTGTTGTTGTCATTTGTTTTGTTTTTTCTGTGGACTGAGGACATCATGGTATTGTGTTGTGTTGTTGAAGCTCTGTAAAGAGGAAACAGCTATGAATGCTGTAATTTCTCAAATCCCTCTGGGACGGATTGGAGAGGCAGAGGAGGTGTCTTCGTTGGTGGCATTTCTGTGCTTGTCTGCAGCATCATACATTACAGGACAGACCATCTGTGTTGATGGCGGCTTCACTGTGAACGGCCTCAATATGTTGTAGCCTTGTTTTCAAATTTTCTGTGTTAAGTCAGTTACACTCTGATTGTATTCGTTTCTGTGTCATGTTAAGAATTAATTAACACTGCTTTCCTAGGTTCAGTCTATGGGTGTGTGCTTGAATTCACAATTAGTTGTGTTGTGAGTCTCGCAGTGAGAAAGTGGTATGTCAAATGTATTTTGGAATGTGTGATGTGTATTGTTTGATAGCAATAAAACTCAGTGCTTGTTTTCACCTTAAAACTCAAACTTCAATGTGAAATATAGTTTCAGTCACCCAACCCCAAGTTAAGGTTAGCATGGATGAAATTTCTTGTTAAAACACTAGTGTAGATGGAAGTGAAAAATGAACAACGTCTGTGAAAGTATTTAAAATAGTTTGAGTTATAAATCACTTAATAAACTTGTTAGCGGATCAATTTATCAAGAAATTATTACTGTAATTGTAAATTTTTAGTTACATAATATGTATTTATAATATATACATGCATGAGATTAAAAGTAACTATCATAATTATTTATGAATTCATGCATACATCTTCTAATAAAGAGGCTTTTAACTGCATTCCAAACATTCAACAAAAGGATTTTGAAGACATTTTTTTTATTCATGATAAAGTTTTCAATCTGGTCTAGTGCACAAGATTTGGTTTTGATCCACGTGAGTTGGGGCTATATAAGAAAAAGTTCACAGGATCAAAATAACATCAAAAGCTCCATTGAAAAAGACCAACTCATAAATCAGTTTGTGCGAGTTGGTCTTAGGTTAACATAAATAAAGTTGGGTCACGACCAAATTTAGTAGGTTGTTCATGTTGAATCCAGGTCAAGCCGTGTCTAAGTCAAATAGAGTTCGAGTTGAATCCAACATACCTCATCAATAATATTTATATTTTTTACACTAGCTATTAATGTTATTAATAACTTTATTTGAATTATTACTACATGTTTATCTCAATTCTTATAAATAAAATGACAATAATACAGTGGTTAATGTGTGTATATATATTTTAATGTGTGTGTATCGCCTTATTCAAATAGTGTATATTTCACAGTTTATCAAAATCAATCTCATTATAGTCTTACATAAGTCAAATTGTGTCTGATTTTTCCAAGATGCAGATTTTAAAATGATTTGATTTTGATGGCGTAAGAGACCTAAGTGAAAAATTATTGAAGGAGTAGATAACAAAGAGGAAGAGATGGTTGCATGAAAGGGACACCTCGTACAAGAGCAGAAAAGAATGGAGAGTGAGAGAAGAGAAGGTTTCTTCTCTGGCCTTCTTATCCTCTCTGAATTTTCTGTTATTGGTGACTTTTCAGTGTCCAATTTTTGTTGGAACGTCTAATAATACTTTACATCATCATACAGTAACTTTTTCTGTTCTATATCAAAGCATTCATTACACATGCGCGTGACTCTACATTTGACAAAATATGAAGCAGGGAGATGGAAAATTCTCCACCAGAAATCGAAACCCTCATCCTAGTGTCCACATTCATGATTTTCGAAAAATAAAACAGTAGAAATATGACAAGCGATTAGAGAAAATATCTGTAACTTACTTTCAAATAATTGAACAATCGGCTACTCGGATAACCAATGATGTTAACCGGCCTTCACTTTATGCTTACAGAAAGAACTAAGTTGTGATTATAAATACCGAAAACGCACTCAGATTCATGCAGCAAATTCATCATATCATATCATCTTCTTCATTGAACAGATAAAAAAGATGGGTGAGAGAAACAGTGGAAGCAAAAGCAGTAAGTGGTGTTTGCAGGGAATGACAGCACTGGTCACCGGTGGATCCAAAGGAATCGGGTAACTTTACTACCTTCTTCTTCTTCCACTTTTCTTCATTTCATTTGTAATGTTTGGTGATTTCTACAAAGCAAACATGGTTGTATGAATGAACTATAGTGATTAAGATTGCAGAAAGTAAGAGGGTAGGTCTTGCATGAATTTTGGTTTTTGTTTCTCACCATTCATTCCTCTCATATGTATATATATAGATATGCTATTGTGGAGGAGTTGGCACAGCTTGGGGCCACTGTGCACACTTGTTCTCGGAACGAAGCTGAACTCAATGAATCCTTGAAGGAATGGACTACAAAAGGGTACCGAGTAACCGGTTCGGTCTGTGACGTGGCCTCTCGTGTAGAAAGAGAAGAACTCATAGCTCGAGTCTCATCTCAGTTCAATGGAAAACTCAATATCCTTGTAATGACATGTTCATTTTTCACCTTTTCATACTAAAACTTGTCTAACTATGACAAAAATGAGAATTAATTCGGGATCCAACTTGTAGGACTAAAACATTCTTTTTCGTTAATATATGTGAATGGATTTAGGTAAACAACGTGGGAACAAACATACAGAAACAGACCCTGGATTTCACAGCAGAAGATTTCGCATTTCTGATGAATACGAATCTTGAATCTGGTTTCCACTTAAGCCAACTTGCATATCCTCTCCTAAAAGCTTCAGAAGCTGCAAGTATCATTTTCATATCCGCGGTTGCTAGTTTTGTAGCTACAAATATAGTATCGGTTGTATATAGTGCAACAAAAGGTGATTGTTCACTGCATTCCATGCGGTAGAGTTAGCTAGTTAGAGATTGTAATGAGTAGTAAAAACTAGGCAACTGTAGCTGGTAATTTGAAAAGGTGCACGTAATTGGCATGCAGGAGCAATGAACCAAGTGACAAAAAATTTGGCATGTGAATGGGCGAAAGACAACATAAGGACCAATTGTGTTGCACCAGGGCCAATTAGAACTCCTCTCGGGGACAAGGTAACCATTTTGTTTGCATTGTTAGTGTATAATTATTGTTGTTTTTTGTTTTGTTTTTTTTTTCTCTGGACTGAGGGCATCATGTTATTGTGTTTTGTTCTTGAAGCACTTTAAAGAGGAAACACTTATGAATGCTGTAGTTTCTCAAACCCCTCTGGCACGGATTGGAGAGGCAGAGGAGGTGTCTTCGTTGGTGGCATTTCTGTGCTCGCCTGCAGCCTCCTACATCACAGGACAGATCATTTGTGTTGATGGCGGCTACGCTGTGAAGGGCCTCCATGTTTGAGTTCAGATTTTTTACTGATTGGTGTTGTGTTTGTTGAACATTAAAAATATACTACAGTACTTTAAAAACTTTTTAGTATATTTTAGAACTTTAAAATCAGTGATCATCCTCTTATATTTAAAGGCACAGCAGAATATCTACACCAAAAAAATCCACCAAAGAATCTTAATTCCTCCATATCTAGCCTTGTTTCCACCATTTCTGTGCTATGTCAGTTACACTCTCATTGTACTGGTTTTTGTGTTTTGTTACGAGTAATTTAAATGAGTGTACTTTCCTAGGTTCTGTTTATGGGTGTGTGTTTGAATTCACAATAATCTGTTACTCTCGCTATGTTAAATGTATTTGGGAATGTGTGATGTTTATTGTTCGATGGTAATAAAAGTCAGTGCTTGTTTTCACCTTAAAACTCAAACTTCAACTTCAAATATAGTTTCAGTCACAGTGAAACTCAAGTTGAGACAAGTAAAAATCTATAGATTATTAGAATGGATGAAATTTCCTCTTAAAAAACTAGTGTTGATGGAAGTAACAATCGAGCAAGAAGAACGTCGGTTAAAGTATTTAAAGTAATTCAGAGTTAAAAAGCTTGTTAGCATATCAATCTACCAAGAGAAAAAGTTAGTGGTAACAAATCAAAAGAAAACTTAGCTTAATAAATATTATAATTGAGTAAAAAGTGAGTAGAGTTTTTATTTCAATGAAATCATAAAGAATAAAACAGAGTTACACTTTAAAGATATAATCTAAGCAGAATTATTGGTTGAAAGATAAATATATATATATATATATATATATATATATATATATATATATTTTTAAGAGAGATGCATTTGAAAAAGGTTGTGTGTACTTCTATTGTCTATAATATCATCAATAATATTTATACTTTTTTACCCTAACTATTATGTTATTAATAACTTTATTTGAATTATTACTATATAATATTTATCTCAACTTTTATAATGTCATGTGGTAACTAATTTAATGGCCTATACTCTTCATCTATCTCATTATACTCTTACATTAGTCAAATTATGTCTGATTTTTCCAAGATAAGGATCTTAAACTGATTTGGTTTTTGATGGGCATTTATTTACACAACTAATATAATTTACTTTCTGCATTTGACGAGTTTGAGAGATTCTCCACCAGAAATAGAATAGGACAAAGAATCCTCATCCAACTTTAAAAAAGAAGACAGTAGAGACATGACAAACGATTAGAAACAAAGAAAGAGAAAATAACACTCACTTACTTTCAAACAATTGACCAGTCGGCTACGGATGGGTTTATTTTTTTTTATATTGATATTTTAATCTTTTTGTTTTATTTTTAACTATTATTTTAATCATTTTTCAATTATGATATCACACTAAAAAAAATTAAAATAAATAATTAAAGATGATTAAAATAATAAATTAAAAAAAAATTAAAATATCATTATCCTTATTTTTATCAAAAGACTCATGCAAGTAATTATACATATATGTCACATCACGTAAAAGTTTTCATTATTTTTCATCTAAAATATTAAAACAATAAATATACGGATCTTTCTTTTTTATATTGACGTATAACTTTGTCAATTTTATTTTTATAAATCATATTAGAATTATTCCGAACAACTACTCTGAAAAGCAATGAGATTCAGCAGCCATCACTTTATGCTTACAGAACTAATCAAGTTGTGATTGTAAATATAGAAAACGCATTCAGTGTACTAAATTTATATCATCAATGACGACTAGAGGCAAAGTTGGTATTTGATATTGCATCAACAACATACAAGGTTTTGACTCAAAACAGAAGAAAGGAAAAATTCCCCACAAGGAATAAAATTTGTGATTATAAATACATAAAACGAATTCAGATTCATTCAGCAAATTCATCATATCATATCCTTCACTGAAGAGAGAAAAAAGATGGGTGAGAGAAACAGGGGAAGCAACAGCAGCAGGTGGTGTTTGCAGGGAATGACAGCACTGGTCACCGGTGGATCCAAAGGAATCGGGTAACTTTAGTACCTTCTTCTTCTTCTTCCACATTTCTTCATTTCATTTGTAACATTTTGGTGATTTCTACAAAAGCAAACATGGTTGTATCAATGAACTATAGTAATTAATAATTGCAGAAAACAAGAGGGTAGATCTTGCATGAATTTTTGATTTTGTTTCTCACCATTCATATGTATGTATATAGATATGCTATTGTGGAGGAGTTGTCACAGCTTGGGGCCACTGTACACACTTGTTCTCGGAACGAAGCTGAACTCAATGAATCCTTACATGAATGGACCACAAAAGGATACAGAGTCACCGGTTCGGTATGTGACGTGACGTCTGGTGCAGACAGAAAGGAGCTTATAACCAGAATCTCTTCTGAGTTTAATGGCAAACTCAACATCCTTGTCAGTAATTCATACAACTCAATTGCATGGAATTGAAGTTAATTTTTCAGTTTCCTCAAAATAAAAAATCATCCTATGAAAGCTCGATAATTAACTTTTGCATTAATGTTTTTCAGTTATACTTTGTGAGATTAGGGTTAGCACACTTATGTATGAATTTATTCAGGTAAACAACGTGGGAGCAAACGTATGGAAAGAGGTTCTGGATTTCACGGAGGAAGATTTCTCATTTGTAATGAATACGAATTTGCAATCTTCTTTCCACCTAAGCCAGCTTGCACATCCTCTCTTAAAAGCTTCAGAAGCTGGAAGCATCGTTTTCATATCCTCCATTGGTGGTGTGGTATCAATAAACATAGGATCCGTTGTGTACAGTGCATCAAAAGGTAATTACTTGTTTTGGGTTAAATTTGCAGTGGAAGTAACAGAGAGAGTAAGTTGGTGAAGTATGCGTGTTTTGACATGTAGGAGCAATGAACCACATGACAAAAACTTTGGCGTGTGAATGGGCGAAAGACAACATAAGGAGTAATTGTGTTGCACCTGGGGTAATCAGAACCCCTGCGGCTGAAGAGGTAGTTAAATTGTTAGTGTATATATGATTATTGTTCTTGATGTTATGATTAACTATTATCTGCTTGTATTGAACTCGAATGCAGTTCTTAAAAGAGGGAAAGATTGTAAATGCTTACATTCCTCGAACACCTCTTGGACGGTTTGGAGAAGGAGAGGAAGTGTCTTCGATGGTGGCATTCCTGTGTTTACCGGCAGCCTCGTACATTACAGGACAGACCATTTGTGTCGATGGCGGCTTCACCGTGAATGGCCTCCATATAAGCTAGCCTGACTTAAGCTTATTGTAACATTTTCAGTGCTTATGGAATTTGCACTTTGACTGTGTTAATGTTTGATTTGAGGTCTATTGTTATAAAAGTCGGTCTCTTATTATTGTTGTATTTTTTTAAACTTTCTCTTTGGCAAAAATCTTATATCGGATAGAAAATACCAAATTAAACATTATATAAGAATAAAGACTCATAACACCATTGCTTTAAGGTTTTTGTGTAAAACTGATATCAAATGTCTTATATGTGCAAGACTAATGTCATATAACCATATGGAACCAAAATCTCTCAATGTCTATAACCATAACCTATATGACGTAAAATATATAATCCAACAGTGGTATCAGAGCCGATTGTTCGGGATGACTGACTGCATAACCATAACACAAAAAAGTGCCCACTTGACTGATCGCATAACTACAACAAAAAAGGAATCACCATACACCTGAAGGGAAATATACCATATGAAAAAAGAAAAAAAAAAGGAACTCACCCTTGAGAGGAGATTGTTAGGAATAGTCCAAGTGTTAGCCAAAGTCTCACATTGGATAGAAAATACAAAGTTAAACACTATATAAAAATAAAGACCCATAATACCATTGACTTAAGGTTTTGGTGTAAAACTCATGTCAAATGTCTTATATGTGCAAGACTAATGCCATATAATCATATGGAACCACAATCTCTCAATGACTATAACCATAACCCATATATAACCAAAACATATGAAAAAATATATAACCCAACAAGATATTTTTATTTGATGTGTTGTCGGTTGTTATGTACTTGTTGTCTTTGTTTAATGTTAAAATAAAAGGATGTATATGGAGAATAATAAATGAGTGTGATAGGAAATGTATATGTGCCTGTGCGAGTAGTGTGTGTGGGTGATGTTTTGGTTTCTAAAATAGAAATACAAACTCTTGTTAGTTTAGTGTGATGTATTGACTAGGAATAATATTAAACAAAAGTTGTTCTATACGTATTACTTGACTTTGACTAGAGTATATCTTATTTTCTTTGTTGGAGTTGAGATTTTTTTTTTTTTGTTCTTATTCATCTCATTAGTGAAAAAAGGTATTGATTTTGAAAGTTTTAAGAAATTGTAGTATATTTATTAATTAATATTATAATGAAAAACTTTACTTAAGCATGTTTGTGAGATTTGTCTTTGTATCGTACTTTAGCTTAATATAATGGATCATAGATTAAACAAGATGGTTTAAGAGTTTGAGAAATCTAAAACATACTTAAAAAATAAAATATTTTATTTAAAATTTATTTTTTAAACATTTTTTATACAAAATTATTTATTAAATTGTAATCATTAATTTCATTTAACATTTTTTTAATAGATAATAACGCTACTTCAATTAATAACATTGTGAATTTTAAATAAATTGTTATTATTTTTTAACTCTAAGAAACTTCTTTTCACTTATACAACTAACATTACAATTATTAATATTATCCTATAAGGTATATATATATTTGATAAATAATTTATTCCTTTTATATAATTAAAAATATTAATTGATTTTTCATTTTTCAAATCTATAATTTTTCAAATCTATAATTTCTCATAAAATATTTAATTTTAAAAATAAATCATATTCGTCAATATTCAACATATTGTACTGCGGCAATTAGTGTTATTTGAAGGTATGAAATTGGTAATGCAATTCACATGATGAATTTTGTTGCTTTTAAATTTAAGCACTTGCTTCTTTTCTTACCTATGAAGAAAGTGAATGCTTTGTACAAGGTCTATGAAGTTGATGGTGGTTGATACTATAATGAGGTTCAGAAAAAAAAAAAAAAAAACGAAATGTATTTGAAGTGATATTATTATGACACCAAACAGCTAAGGCAAATTTTGGAAAGTAATGTAAATCTAACTTTCATCCCAATTCATGCCCATTCAGACCTAAAACATCAAAGTCTACTTAATTCCCTTCCATTTTCTTCAAAAGTGCAACGCATGAAACAAACCCAAAGCGTTTTTATAATGAAGAGTGCCTATAACAACAACAATAATGGTTTTGAAATTACATATAAACCATTTTTTTTATATGAACCACAAACGAAAGCCGGTATATTCGCATGAAGAAAACTTAAATCTTTAATGAAAAAGTTAACATATTGTGTTGATCGACAACTAAAAATCATGGATATCACAAAAATAATATAACACGGATCCTCCAAAAATCCCAAACATTGATTACATTTTCTCAATCCTTTAGGTACTGGACAATAACATATATAAACCAAACATTCGGTACAAGCAAGGGATCAATGCCAAACTATTCTTATTATGGCTTACGTTTAACTCTTAACTTTCTCCATCAAGATAATGACTACAAATTAAGCATTTAGAAGGTAGAAATATCAATTATAAGATATTATAAAGCTTCATTCATCATATCATATTCTTCATTGAAGAGAAGAAAAAAAAAATGGGTGAGACAAACAGTGGTAGCAAAAGCAGATGGTGTCTGCAGGGGATGACAGCTCTGGTCACCGGTGGATCCAAAGGAATCGGGTTGATATCATTTCTTCTTTTTCTACATTTTTTTCATTCACTTTTTGTTCCTGAATTTCAGACTTGTTACTCAAAAATACCTATTAATTTGTTAGCTATCAATTAACAACGAAAGCTAGCTAGCGGAAAAAGTTCTTAATTTTTGTGTTCATACGTAAGAAATGTTTGTACCAATAAAATATAGTAATTGTTTCTGGTTATTAATTTGTCTGATGTTATTATTTGTACTTCATCACATAGATATGCTATCGTGGAGGAGTTGGCACAACTTGGGGCAACTGTACACACTTGTGCTCGAAACGAGGTTGAACTCAGTGAATCCTTGAAGGAATGGAGCACAAAAGGATACAGAGTAACCGGTTCGGTCTGTGACGTGGCCTCTCCTGTAGAAAGAGAAGAACTCATAGCTCGAGTCTCATCTCAGTTCAATGGAAAACTCAATATCCTTGTAATGACATGTTCATTTTTCACCTTTTCATCTTAAAATTTGTCTAACTATGACAAGAATGAGAACAAATTTGGGATCCAACTTGTAGGACTAAAACATTCTTTTTCGTTAATATATGTGAATGGATTTAGGTAAATAATGTTGGAACAAACATACAGAAACAGACCCTGGATTTCACAGCGGAGGATTTCGCATTTCTGATGAATACGAATCTTGAATCTGGTTTCCACTTAAGCCAGATTGCACATCCTCTCCTAAAAGCTTCAGAAGCTGCAAGTATCATTTTCATATCCTCCATTGCTGGTGTTATGGCTATAAAGTTAGCATCCGTTATTTATGGTGCAACAAAAGGTGATTTTTCATTGCATTTCATGTGGTAGAGTTAGCCTATTAGACATGTGTAAGCCACGAGAGAAATAAAAAAAATGATACTTACAAAAAACACACAAGAAAAGTTTAAGAAAAGTTTGGATGAAAAACCAATCAGAACTTGCTTGTTTATTGATTTATTAGAAGGAAAAATAAAAACCAAATAAAAAAAAATTTAATAATAATAAAAAAGAATCAAATATATAATATCTCTGTTAATATAAATAAAAACAGGAAATATATAATATTTTCGTCATAAAAACAGAAAATATATAATATCTTCGTCATAGCCGGTTAGAGATTGTAATGAGTAGTAAAAACTAGGTAATTTGAAAAGCTGTACGTAATTGGCATGCAGGAGCAATGAACCAAATGACAAAAAATTTGGCATGTGAATGGGCGAAAGATAACATAAGGACTAATTGTATTGCACCAGGGCCAATTAGAACCCCTCTTCTGGAAAAGGTAACATATTTGTTGGCAATGTTAGTGCATGATTACTGTTGTGATTTGTTTTTGTTTTTTGTGTGGACTGAGGAGATCATGGTATTGTGTTATGTTGTTGAAGCACTCTAAAGAGGAAACAGTTATGAATGCTGTAATTTGTCAAACCCCTCTGGGACGGATCGGAGAGGCAGAGGAGGTGTCTTCGTTGGTGGCATTTCTGTGCTTGCCTGCAGCATCATATATTACAGGACAGACCATTTGTGTCGATGGCGGCTTCACTGTAAACGGCCTCAATACGTTGTAGCCTCGTTTCGACATTTTCTGTGTTATGTCAGTTACACTCTGATTATATTGCTTTGTGTGTCATTAAGAATAAATTAACAGTACTTTCCTAAGTTCGGTTTATGGGAAGAAGATCTTTATATATAAGCTTTTCCTTGTAAATGAATAACTCTCACATTTAGTTTTTAAATAACGACTAAATGTAAGATTTTTAATGTGAAAATTGTTGATAATTCTCAAGTTATTAAATTTATTATTTCTCTCTTTTAGGTGTCTTCGTAAAATTTGATTATTTTTTGAAAAAAAAAATCTTGCAATAAGATCTTAGGGTCGACTATTGCTTAATAATTTTCTTAATATGCTATATTAGTCGATCTAGTTACCTGATATTAATAATTAAAACAATTGATTAAATAATTTGTATAAAAAATTAAAAAAATGCTAATTAAACTTTTACCTGGGAACTGCAAGAATTAAGTTTGAATAAATTGCATGTATGTCCTAGTATCGAAAGTTTTATTGACAAGGGTTTTAGGTAAACGTGTCCCCTTAAGAAGAACAAGAACGATGGTACAAAAATGGACAGAAAATGAGTACTCGTGGGCTTCCGCTGAAGGGGGGTGTACCAATGTGGTTGAAGGGACTCACCCTTGAGGGGAAGATTGTTAGGAATTCAAGTATGAGTCTAAGTCCTACATTGACCAGAAATGAGAAAGTAGAGCACCATATAAGGATCAAGACTCATAAACCCATCGCCTTAAGGTTTTAGGTTGAGAGTGGTGTCATTACCTTATATGGTTGGGTTCAGATCTCATTGGTGTTTGTTCTCCCCAATGAAACCACCTCTATAGACCTAACAAGTGGTATCAAAGCCGATGGTTAAAATCGGCTCAGATGAGTGTACTTGTGGTCGGGAATATTTCTGCTGGAGGGGGAGTGTCATAATAAAAACACTTATGTATTTTTTTTTATTATCAAAAAATAACCACAAAGATATAGAGAACATATTTTAATGCACTTGACCCACAAAAATTTCATACAATTAGAGCAACCATCACAAAAGCACTCACAACTACTGGGAAGGAATCCATCAGCAACAAAGAGATATATTATTGAGTTTCCCAAATATAACAATCACATTTTCAAAGAGAATAAAGTAAAAGTTTAAACAACTAACAATAATGTAAAACACAAATACATTTAAACATAACCATTCTCCATGAAAAACCACTCACACATGGTTGTGGTTCCATATGGTTATATGACATTAGTTTTACACATATAAGACCTTAGGCACCACTTTAACCCCAAACCTTAAGGTGGGTCTTTATTCTTATATAGTGTTTAACTTTGTTTGTCTTTTCTATCCAATGTGGGACTTTAACTCACACTTTGACTATTCTCAACATCTTCCCTCAAGATAGGGTGAGTCCCTTGTTTTTTTCTTTTATCTTTCGTATATGAGTGACCCCTTTGGTCACATATATGAGTTATGGTTCTATATGGTTATATGACATTAGTTTTACACATATAAGACCTTAGACACCACTTCAATCCCAAAATCTTAAGGTAATGTTGTTATGGGTCTTTATTTTTATATAGTGTTTAACTTTGTCTTTTCTATCCAATGTGAGACTTTAACTCACACTTGGACTATTCCCAACAACACTGCACTTAGGATCATTGTCGAGGAAGAAAGAACTTGCATGTGCATGTTTTCGAGAAAGAAAAATGTATGCAATATGAACTATACAAACGATAGCCCATATATTTTCATGAAGAAAATAAGCACTTAAATCCTTAATAAGAAAACATAACATATTGTGTCGATCTACAACTAAAAGCGACGGATCTCACAAAAATAAGTCAATCATTGATTACATCATATTAGCTACTCAACAGTAATAAATCAAACATTAAGTCAGACTTTTGCTGCACGCAAAATCAGGTTGAAGAGGATAAGTTTTGAAAACTCAGCGAGTTCAATATTATCAAATTACTTTTTGTCATGGCTTACATTTTAACTATTAAATTTCTGCGTACACAGAGAAAATGATAATGACTATAAATATAAGCTCTTTATAATAAAACTTCATTCATCTTATCATCTCCTTCATTGAAGAGAAAAAAATGGGTGAGACAAACAATGGTAGCAAAAGCAGCAGGTGGTCTTTGCAAGGAATGACAGCACTGGTCACCGGTGGATCCAAAGGAATCGGGTTACTATCATCTCTCCTTCTTCTTCCAAATTTTTCATTTTTTTTTCAAACTTCCCACTGAACAAAACCAAAAGCTATTGCAAAAAGTGCTTAACTTTTGTGTTAATCTGTAAGAATGTTTGCATCAATAAAAGTTAGTAATTAAGAAGAAGAAGTACAAAGTAAGTGGATATTGCATGAGAACTGTTTCTGGTTATTAATTCCTCTGATGTTATTATTTGTACTTCATCATATAGATATGCTATCGTGGAGGAGTTGGCACAACTTGGGGCAACTGTACACACTTGTGCTCGAAACGAAGCTGAACTCAGTGAATCCTTAAACAAATGGACTACAAAAGGATACAGAGTAACCGGTTCGGTCTGTGACGTGGCCTCTCGTTTAGAAAGAGAAGAACTCATAGCTAGAGTCTCCTCTCAGTTCAATGGGAAACTCAATATCCTTGTTAGTAATTCATTCAATTCAATTGCATGGAGTTATAGTTAGTTTTTCAACCTTTTGTTAAAAGTTAATACTGTGAGGAATAGTTCGAAATCCATTTTTAGTAACGAACGTTTTTTGTGTTAGTGTTTTCATTTGTTATTTTATCGGATATTCGGCTTACATTTTGTGCGGATTCTATAGGTAAACAACGTGGGAACAAACATACCGAAACAAACCTTGGATTTCACAGCAGAAGATTTCGCATTTCTGATGAATACGAATCTTGAATCTTGTTTCCATTTAAGCCAGCTTGCACATCCTCTCTTAAAAGCTTCAGAAGCTGCAAGTATCATTTTCATGTCCTCCGTTTCTGGTCTTGTAGCTACAAACATAGTATCTGTTATTTATAGTGCAACAAAAGGTGATTTTTCATTGCATTCCATGTGGTAGAGTTAGCTAGATAGTAGTAAAAACTAGGCAATTAGTGTAGCTGGTAATTTGAAAAGGTGCATATATGTAATTGGCATGCAGGTGCAATAAACCAAGTGACAAAAAATCTGGCATGTGAATGGGCCAGAGACAACATAAGAACGAATTGTGTTGCACCGGGGCCAATTAGAACCCCTCTTGGGGAAAAGGTAACCTTTTTGTTGTCAACGTTAGTGTATGATTATTCTTGTGATTTGTTTTGTTTGAGGGCATCATATGATTATGTTATGTTCTTGTAGGTCTTCAAAGAGGAAAAAGTTCGGCATGGTCTGATTTCTGGAATCCCCCTGGGACGGATTGGAGAGGCAGAAGAGGTTTCTTCGTTGGTGGCATTTCTCTGCTTACCTGCAGCTTCTTACATCACAGGACAGACCATTTATGTTGATGGAGGCTTCACTGTGAATGGCCTCCACGTATTCTAGCCTTAGTTTTTCTGTGTTAAATCAGTCACACTGTCATTGCATTGCTTTCTGTGTCATGTAAGAATAAATTAACAGACTGGACTTTCCTAAGTTCGGGTTAGGGTGTGTTCGAATTCACAATTAGTTGTCAATCTGGCAGTGAAAGTGTAGTATGTTAAATGTATTTTGGAATGCATGATGTTTATTGTTTGGTATTAATAAAACACAGTGCTTAGTGCTTGTTTTCATCTTAAAAAATCTTCATCGTATAAATTGTAAGAATGAATGAAATTTGCTGTTAACAATAATATTTCATGGGAACCTAAGGTGAGTAAAAATTAGAAAGTCTGAGTACTATATAAATATTAAAATTCATAAATCCATCATCTTAAAATTTTTGGCCGAGAATGGTGTCTTATGTGAATTAAATTTTTCTGGTAGTCCTCTCTCGAAAAATTAAGAGTTCGGTCCAAAGACCCAAGAGTTTGGTGGTTTATATCGTTAACGGCTTTAAAAAAAAAAAATACTCGGTTAGCTTGACAGGGAAGTATGTGAAGGACTCAATTAAAACCCATAAACACATCGTGTTAAAATTTTTGGTTGAGAATTATGTGGCGGATGATATTCTCTCGAAAATAACACCGTGAGAGAAAATATAGGATAGGGTTTGTCTTCCTTGGTTGCGGCGGTGGCCTATGCGGTGGTGCAGGAGCTTAGTGTTTCTTGTGTGAGTCATGGCGTGCGTGATGTTTGTTCGGTGATGCAGGTTTGATAGAGGGGAAGAAACTCCACGTTTGTGGACCTCTTGTTTCAACGCGTGCAGGTGTGAATCGGTGCGGCGGTGTTTTGGTGCATCTTGTGGGCTTCTTGGTGATGATTGCAGTTGGCTAGATATCAAAACTAATTTATCAATTATTTCGTATCTATTTATTTATCATTTTATTCCTACATAACTTACCTATATTTCATATACAATATATGTTACTTATCATATGAATTATTTCATATGTTATTTACGCAGCATTACATACATAGAAAATAATTCATATGTAAATGAATTTTATGTATTACATATATGAGTTTTGTTTGTGAAAAAAATCAATTTTTTTAAGTAATAATCATCGTAACATTTATAAACCTTAATTTCTTAAATTAAAAGGATATCGATTTATATTAATTAAAAGATGCGATATGATCTTAAAATTCAAGATACGAAAGCAAATAACTTTATTTTTTTCTATTATAAGGAAAGAAAAATCCAAACTATTTACTAGCTTTCAATTCATAAATGTAGCATTCGAAACGTACAAATTGTTTACTAAAATAAAAGTAACGTCTGGCATGGTATTGGTCTAATGGTATCTGATGCTAATTTTGTGAGGGACGGTATCTACATAAGAAACATGTAGTTTGGTTTCTTACTTGGTTGTTGCCGGCAATTGCAAACTCTCCACGGAGAGATTTGTCCCACGGCAACATCCCGTTAAATTTGTTGTCACCATCAACAACATCAACATCTTCGTAGACATGTTTTTCTTCATTTCTATACCTTTATCTTTCCCTTCCAATCTCTATCGCTTCCTCTGACCTAAGCCCTTGATTCCCGAGACCATTCTCAATTTCCAATCTATTTCCTCGGTTCCACCACCGCTCCACTTCTACTGGTATGGTTTATTGATTTTATCATTTTACCTCCGTTTCTTTTCTGTAAAATCCTTTTTTTTTAACGCAAATTTGTCACATGTAAAAATACTCATTCCTCTTATGATGTAATTGGCGTTTGATTTCGCCACTTTCACTGATTTTCCCAACAAGCCCCTTAATATGTAATGCTATCTCTGTTTATTTTATTTTGATTGCACACTTGAAATTGAAGTAGTCCAATTTATCGTTGACCTGCTAATATGTCGATTTTATCTTATTGCTTTGTTTGAAATGGTAAAATAATGTACAATTTACCTAATTCTGGCTGGTTCTACATAGGAATTAATTTTGAATGCTCTTGCTGGTGTTGGTGTTGGTATTGGCAATCTAACAAAAGACTGAGCCTTGGGGTGACTTTTTCTAAATGGTTTTCTTGTTTTGTTTAGGGTTTATAAGTACCCAGATTTGTGGAGCAAATGGATAACGGGGAAGCCCCCATCTTGGTGGAAGAGAGGATAATGCAGGAAATTGAGATACCAATTACATCTGAAAGACTTGATGTTCTTCCTATGAAGACAGAGACATCCTGCTGTTCTGGCTGTCCTTTTTCTGGACATGAAAATAGTGTTGTGACATCAAAAGAGTCTTCAAAGTCGGCAAAGAAACTTTGTGGTCTTATTGTTTTCTATGCTATTGTCATGGTTGTGGAACTTGTTGGTGGAATAAAAGCTCACAGCCTAGCTGTCATCGGTGATGCAGCACATTTGCTTTCTGATATTACTGGATTCTCTATCTCTCTCTTTGCAGTGTGGGCTTCTGGTTGGGAGGCAACACCACATCAATCTTTCGGATACAATCGTCTCGAGGTTTTGGGGGCTCTTATATCTGTTCAGTTAATTTGGTTGATATCTGGTTATTTGATATATGAAGCAGTTGGTAGAATTCTTCTACAACAGGCCAGTGTGAATGGAAAGGTCATGCTTGCAATTGCAACATTTGGGTTTGTTCTTAACTTTATCATGGTTGCATGGATTGGTCATGATCACAGTCATCATCATCATCATGGTTGTGAAGACTCTAGTCATGATCATAGTCATCATCATCATCATCATGAAGACTCTGGTCATGATCATAGTCATCATCATCATCATGAAGACTCGGGTCATTATCATAGTCATCATCATCATGATCATGGGAATAAGGAGCTATCTATAATAAGTGATGAAGAGAGTGCTACCCTGGTTTCAAGTAGTCACACAAAAACAAATGTCTTGAACCTAAATCTTCAGGGAGCGTATTTGCATGTCATGGCTGATATGATTCAATCTGTTGGAGTGATGATTGCTGGAGCCATAATATGGGCTAAACCTAAGTGGTTTATAGTTGATCTTGTGTGCACTCTTATATTCTCTGTTTTATCTTTAAGTGCTACCCTTCCCATGCTTAGGAATCTTTATGGCATTCTCATGGAAAGTACACCAAGGGAGATAGATATTAGCAAGCTAGAAAGTGGCATTAGAAATATCAAGGGAGTGCAGGATGTTCATGACTTGCACATTTGGGCTATAACTCTTGGAAAACTTGTTCTTTCTTGCCATGTAGTTGCTGAGCCTGGCATTAGTTCCATTGATTTACTAGGCATGATTAAACACTACTGTGAAAAAACATATCAAATACAGCATGTAACCATACAAATTGAGTAATGTTAGATTGTTTTGCTAGTGAATAATTGGTTGATGCATAGTCATAAAAAATTCAAAAAATGGGGTTTATTCTTTTATATTTTGACTTAAGAGTGAATTTGATATGCTAAAAGATTAAGACAGCACAAAAAAATGTTTCATGTTTGATTTTAAAATTGCTAAGCACAGGACAGAAGTTTGAAATTCTGTTACTCAAAAGACTATTATGCACAACATCATCCAAAATTAAGTAATTGTCAATTTGTTTTTTCCTATCATTAATAACCCTCTTCTTTATATGTGAAAATTGAATGAACTGATCTACCTGTCCCTCAATTCTCTCCATCTATCCTTTCTTTCCCTATTCTCTTTAACAGTAAAAACAGATTCCATATAACACAGAGGAGCATAATGTGGATGAATATGAAGAAATCACCATGATGCATTTAAAGCTACAACATCAAGAGATGAGGATTTGCTTGACTGATGTCAAGTTGGGGGGCAGTCATTGGTAAACAAGAATGCAGAGAAAAGTGTAATAGTTACAAGTTTAACATACAATGATCAAAACAATCCTGGTATATGTATTATGTGTCCTTCCTTGACTCTACCAGAAATTGCATCTTCCTTTCCTCTTCTTTCCTCATTCTTTAAATTGTTGAAGTTGCAATTGTTACAATTCCTCCCCATTAAAATCAACATTATCCTTAAAGTTGAGATCTCGATTAGTCTTATGTAAATCTAAGTGGTATTCCCAAGTTGATCGGTTGCAAATAACGGTTTTAGTAATAGGTAATGGACCATATGGTTGAGAGTGGCTCCCTTTACACTGCTTAAGTTGAGAACAGTGAAATACTTGATGAATTCCAGTAGTTTGGGGTAAAACAAATTTATAGACATGTCAAATTCTTTCAATTACAAAAAGGTACTAAAATACCTCAAATTGAGTTTTTTTTTTTTTTTTGTCATTCTTCTTAAGAGCAACATAATGTTGTTTGTAGGGTTTTAATTTCACCAAGACCATGTCACTATACTTCAACTCCAATGGATTCCTTTTTCTTATCAACATTTTTTATGTACTATTAAGCCTCAGAAAGGTTAGGTTTCAATCTGTTAAAGTGTTAAGTGCCTTTGAACTAACTATTCTTGGACTGAAATGAGCTCTAAAATTTGTTTTACATTAGTGGTGGTGAGTTCTTTGATGTGAGTATTCTTTGTCCATGACGATGAAGCACCAATATAACAATTTCAAGTTCAACACACAGAAAATGATGACAAAAATCTTCATATATAGTATTATGAAAATGGTAATTTTCTTACCATGGAATGTAAGCAACTAAACAGTAGCAAGTACAGAGAAATTGCATAGTTGTCATAATAAGAAAACGGTAACAGAGAAATAAAGGGAGAGGATTCAGTATTGTTCCATCCATGTCTTCTCTTTCATTAACCGACATAATGTATATTAAACCCTAGATGTATAAAAATCCTTAAACCTAAAGTTAGTTAAGTGGATTATCATACATTTCTCCTCATGTTCTTATCAATGTTCTTACCGTTATGATGAGTTATCATGTGCCCTTCCTTAGTTGTACCCGCAATTGTCTGTTTATCCCTCTAGTTTCATTAACTTTTCAATTGTTCAAGTTGCATCTTGATGGAAATATAACAAAATAATAAGTGAAAATAAAATTTAGATCAAATATTTTCTATATAAATAATATGTAAAATAATAAGATGTATAAAATAAAAACAAAAAACAAAAAATACTAAAACTTTTTTACTTGAAAAACTTCAATATGGAAGAAAATGAAAAAAGAACCTTATTGAACTAGTCGGTAAAAATTTCTACTGATAATGATTAACATGTATACCATAAGTTCTTTAGGAACTTCAAAAGATGAGTAGAAATATATTCTTTTAACTAACAAAATGGATAATAATACAAGAAAACTTTAATGAGTACTTAACTAAACAACATAAGAAACCCAATATATTAGATGTGGTATAAAATCTTTTCTCCAAATTAATTAGCTCGAGTGTATAGAATTGCACAAAATTCATTGGTTGCCCTTTTCTTTTTTTTTCATTCTCTCTTGAAAGTTTCTTTTCTTTTCTGACAACAGACATTCATCCGTACTCTCTTGTAAAAAAATTAGGAATGGCAATTCGGGGCAGGCTAGCTCGCAGACCCGCACAAAAAAATGTGGGGCAAGCTGAGATGTTGAACTCGGTAGCCCGCAATGGCCCGCCCCACAACCCGCGTGGGCTAAAGGCAAGGCGGAGCAGGTTGGCCCACTTACAAAATTATATGTTCTCGTTTTTTAGTTCTCACATCATTCATCACGTTGTTTCTTTAAGTTCCTTTTATTATTATTATTATTATTATTATAAGACAATGATTTTAGTTCATGAATATGGAATATCTTTTTATGCATTTTTAGGTACATGTCTTGTAAGGTGACATGTTACTATTGTACTTTAGCCATAATCTTTGTTGTTATCTTTGATTAGGTAAACTAATTGAAATTATTTCGATAGAAAATGAATATCAATTATTATGAAAAAATAAAATAAGTTTTTATTTTGCTTAACACAAAAAAAATATTTTGTTCATCACAAATGCGGGTCAGCCTGCAGTCCCGCGGGCCAACCCGTAAGGTGGGACGGATCAGAAAAGTGAATCCGATATTAAACTATGGAGCAGACCAAAAAGCGGGACGGACCAAAACGGGCCGGGCTGATCTGCTTTGCCATTTCTAAAAAAAACTTAATAAAATATTACATTATTTTTAAGTGGATAGCTCATTAAAAAAATATATAATTTTCTTTTTTTTTAATTAAATCAATATGGGGACAATAAATTTTGGTGACCCACTTAGTAGATTTGTTATTTAAAGCTATACACACTAAAATATATATCACAAGACAATTTATTGTGAAATGGACAAACACATTTTGGAGTGAAGTTATAAAATATTTTTATATATAGACTTCTTAGGAGGTAAAAAATTGAAAGGAGTCTCCATGAAATCTACTAATGTTACTAATATTTATCAATTTGTCTAACAAAAGACAAATACACTGCATATAGTCAATTATAAAAACCACTAATATGCCGATATTTTATTGTCCAACTATTTTGCAAGAAATTAGACTTCGTTGCAAGAAATTAAGATTCTTTCTTACGTGAATGAATCGTCTCAATCAATATGTAAGTGCATTATTCTTAACCGATATATCGTCTCATCGGTTAATATATTAATGTGAAGATTGGAATGTGAAAAGTTGAAATAAAAAGATATCAAAACAATTGTATTAAGATCAAATTCTTGTGTAAACACAAACACTGCGCTGAACAAATAATATTGTAATAAATTGTGTTGCTGTAACCAACACTGTAGCTTGTGAACAGAATACGACCAAAGTGCTCGAGCTGTACATCATCCTCAGGTGTCCCTAAGTTTGCAATAGAGCACCTTAAAACAATCAAAATACAACTAAATGTAAATGTTTTAAGGTCATACAGGAACACTTAAGATTGACGTTCTAGAAAGCAATCTGGAGTTGCATTCTGTTTGATGACAGTACGGATTCCACAACACAAAATTCCAACTTCATTGCAATTTAAATTATAATGACAAAAAGGTTGCTTCCCTGATAAGTGAGGTGCTTGTAATTATCTATTTCAAACGAGGTGCTTGATTTTACCTACTGAATCAGCCAAAGAGCAGAAGAACTGGCAAGAGATTATCATATACACTGTCAAGCAGGTCACAGATCTAGCCTTGTAACAACAATGTATCGACAAAAACCAGAAGGTGTGTATATCTTATATGATCTCTCTGAAGTGTTAGATTACCAATAACCATCACACTATATCATCAATTTCTGTCCGCCGTTCAAATATTACATTAACTCATTAGAAACTATCACATAACAGAACAGATAATCCAAAGAAACTAGCAAGACTATTGTTTTATAAATTTCACAGACTTTGTTTTTGCAACTCAATGGAGTAAATGTAATCTACATGTGTCTCTCTCACCCATAAAGAAAAAAAAAATAAAAAAAATAAAAAAAAGATAAAAAAGAGAAAAGGGCAAAACAGAATTGGGGGGAAAAATACTATCTGCTACCAACGCTCTTCCCTCAAATGTCACACTAAGTGGAGCAGCAGCCTTTCTTTGTATTCCCAGATGCCTCCCCAACATTGATGGTGGTACCTTGACCAGGAAGTGTGGTACCACCAGCTGCTTCCTGAGCTGCGAGTGCCTTTTTGCTAACAATATGATAAATCTCTGTCAAAATGGTTTGGAATGCCTTCTCAATGTTGGTTGCCTCCAGTGCAGATGTCTCAAGAAATGACAAACCTTCCCTCTCTGCCAAGTTTTGACCATCGTCCCCCGAAACCGCTCTTAGATGGTTCAAATCAGATTTATTTCCAGCCATCATGATAACGATATTAGAATCCGCATGGTCCCTCAGCTCACGCAACCACCTTTGGACATTGTCAAAGGTTTGTCTCTTAGTTATGTCATATACAAGTAGAGCACCTACAGCTCCTCTGTAATAAGCACTGGTAATGGCACGGTACCGCTCCTGACCTGCTGTGTCCCAGATCTGTGCTTTCACAGTCTTCCCTTCTACCTGTACACAAACAAAAAGCCATTAGTAATGATGTAACAAAACAAGCCTTCAGCATCAAGATTTTCAAAAAACCTTCAGCAACCGTTATTAAGACAGACAGCAAGATTGAGGTTTCATGAGTCTCCTAATGCAACGGGCATTTCACTAGCATTGCGTTTGTAATTTTCAGCAACATGAAAAGATCATGACAAAAAAACAACCTCGACTGCATTTAAAACCTTGTTCATTCCATTGACAACTATCCATCCAATTAAGAAAAACTTCAAACATAAATAACCAAAAGTTTTCCACAACATTGACCATATAATATTAGTCATAAGTTCAATGATATAATTTCTTGATCAATTTTTAAATGAGAAGCAATCCATCTCATCTGAAGGTACAAAAATCAAGCTAAAACAACTGTTTAATTATGTTACATAAAATATTAATCCAAATCCTCATCCATTTGATCGTAACACCGAAAGCTAAAATCATTCCTCCAAAACATTATATTCATGAGAGGTTTTGAAAAACACTCTGCCATCGTAATTTTGATCACAACATCAAGGTTTTTGTCCGTAAATTCATGAAACGTGAAGATCACAGCAAAGCCGCCAGCGCAACTTAAAACCTTGCTATTTATTTCCTCAGAAAAGGATCTGAGATATAAATAAGCTATTCTATCAATCCTTTAAAGCAAAGACTAAAAAAAGACCATAGTCGAATACATATACATGCACATAACTGGCAGAAATCCAAGCAGAAAGAAGAAAATAACAAGACAAAATCCAGAAATCATAAAAGCATGCAATCAATCAGGAAAAACACACGCGTCCATTACGGAAAATCAGCAAGGGAAAAGGAGGCAGAAGTACCTGAAGAGTCCTGGTGGCGAACTCGACTCCGATAGTAGATTTGGACTCCAAGCAGAACTCGTTTCGAGTGAACCTGGAGAGGATGTTGGATTTGCCAACACCTGAGTCTCCGATCAAAACGATCTTGAACAGATAGTCATACTCGTGGTCCACTCGATGCGTCATGGCTCCTCTCCCCTCCGATCTCTCAAACCTGCCAGATCCAACACCAAACACCACATATTATTCATCCAGATCCAAAACCTAACCGTTAGGAGAGCACAGCGGCGCGTGGCCACACGCGCATAAAAAAACACATTCTCGAACCGGCGAAACGGATCTCTCTACGAACTCAATCGTAACGAAAAAGAACTCACCGCAAGACGGCGACGAACTGGTAAACGAAATTCGTTTGGTGAAGTGTGTTTAGTCGTTAACTAAGCGAAGTAGGGAAGTCGAGAGAGAGAAGGTGGGGAACCGGAGCGGAGCGGTTCGGATAACCGGAGGAACCGCCGGGGATTTTGGTGGAGATGGAAAAGGAGAGTGGCCGAATTGGCCAACTGGAGAAAACAGAAATGTCTACGAGTGAGAAAGCAACGCCAACGCAAATAAATAAGTTCATTTTTTAGGAAAGAAAAATAAATAAATATATACGTATATATAACATTTGATTATTATTATTATTATTATTATTATTATTAATTTATAATTTGTGGTGTTGAAGAATGTGAGAAAGACAAAGTCCGTGTGATGAAGTTGTAGGGTGTGGCAGGCTGGCTGGTGGAGGGTGGGGTGTGGTGCGTTAAGGACAGGGTGTCCCTGTTACACTCCCTTTTTGTTCCTGTGCTTTCTTTCTCCTCATACTCTTCTTCCCTCTTCTCACCAATCACAACCTTTTTTAATAAGGGTAATCTCAATTTCAATTATTTTCTTTTCATTCTTTTATTCTTCAAATTATTTTCAAATTTATTTGGATTCGACACTTCATCACCATCTCAATCATTTTATTCAAACTTTCCAACAAATAATATTATCAGAGGAGGCTGTATTAAATAAAAACATTTTTATTAAATCCAGATTTACAAACATACGTTATGATCCAAAATTAAAAAAATACTTAATAGATACAAAAAGCACTTTAAAAAATCACATTACTTTTTATTTTAATCACTAAAACCAAATCCACATTTCTTTTATACTTTTTCAGTTGTTATAGTAAAAAAAAAAAGTGTTTCATTTATCCATATATATAAGATAAATTATAATTCATTTTAAAAATTTGTTATAGAGTGATGATTTTTAAAATGATTTACACTATCAAAGCATTTAAAATAGATATAGCTTAAAGCGTACATTATATGTTTGTAGAGACATGGTATGTACTTGTGTATATATCTGTTCGCGCGTACGTACATATATAACATGTGCTCCTGTGTCAGTCTAAGTTTAAGGATATGTGTGCCTATGTATGTCAGAGTTAAAGGTTTATAGACACGATAAAGTAGACAACAATGAAAATTATTTTAGTCTAAATTATATATAATTTGAAAATGCAGAAATTAAGTAAATTTAGTATAAGGTTGAATAGATTAAAACCGTGATTCCTCTATTTTAAAACATTGATGAAAAATATATTATTTTATTTAAACTGTATGAGATTAAGGATTAAAATTTTCATAAAATGAAATATCAATCTCATATAATACTCTTATTTATTTAAACGTTATTTTTAAAATTTTCAGTATTCTTTACCATTCTAATTGTCTATCATTATTTCATAACTAAACTAAGTGAAATATTAGAAAGGAAGATGAGGAAGTGGTTAAAAGAGAAACAAAAACTCTGTGTTTCCTCTTGACTTATTGTTGTCAAAGCCAACAATGTCTACGGAAATAACTAACCATTCCTTGATAAAAACAAATTATTTAAGTTGGTCCCTTGTCTCCATTTTGTGCCATAAAATATGTCTAAATAGTAGTTGTCCACCAAAATCAAACTTTGAGTTTTTCTTCTTCTTTTTTTAATATCAAGTTACATGGAGTTATCTGTCATGACATAAGTGTATATACTATTATAGTTTGTTGGTAGTATAAATTACAAGTATATACATATTTATAGTATGTATTCATAAACTTATTCAATTGTTGACTAAATCAACACAATTTGTCAAAATAAAAATTTATTGTTATTTACTCTGCCACTAGACCAGACCAAATGATTCCAATTCCAAAGCAGTTGGATTTTATTTACTAATGTGTAAGTGGTTGGACAAGAATGAAGCCATGAAAATGAGAGTTATTTATGTTTACATTTATTTATTTTTACGATAAGTGTTAATGCAGTGTTTGACCAGTGTCCACTACTGCAAACTGGGCCTGGTCCAATTCCTTATAGGTTAGTTGGGTCGGTGGGCCCAAGGCTTAACACGCCGAAACGGCGACGCATTGATTTCGAAACGGAATTTAGAGTTTTGGTTCGACTAACTACCGTTGAGAGTGTAATGCGGCAATGGAAACAGCTGGGAGAGGTGTTGGTGGTGGCTTCTATCACCAACACGCTATCCCACTCTCACTCTGCAACGCTTAATCTCCCACGCGCCGTCGCTCTCGGACTCACCCAGCCCCTTATTCTGAAAATCCTTTCCAACCAATCGATTCACCCTTCGCAAAAGCTTCGTTTCTTCGAATGGACCCGCTCCCACCACAACCCTTCCGCGGCGGCGTACTCCCTCGTCCTCCGCTCCCTCTCCGGCGGCGGCTTCTTCTCCGACATCCCCTCCGTCCTGCATTCCATGACGCAAGACGGCGTCGTTCTCGATCCCCACTCCCTCAACCTCCTCCTCCACTCCTTCATTCTCTCCTCGAACTTCAGCTTAGCTTTCCAATTATTAGATTACGTGCAGCACCTTCACCTCGATGCCACCACAGTCTACAATACCCTCATCGCTGCTTTACTGACAAAAAACCAACTCTCTCTCGCGTTATCCATCTTCTTCAAGCTCCTCGACGCCGTCGATTCGAAGTCCATCGCGTGCAACCGATTGTTGGTTTCTCTGAGAAAAGAAGATATGAGGGTGGAGTTTAAGCAAGTGTTTACAAAATTGAGGGAGAAGAAAGGGTTTTCGTTTGATACGTCGGGTTACAATGTGTGTATTCACGCATTTGGTTGTTGGGGTGATTTGGCTACTTGCTTCGCGCTCTTCAAGGAGATGAAGGACGATGGCAAGGGGTTGGTTGCCCCTGATTTGTGCACCTACAACAGTCTCATCACTGCGCTTTGCAGGCTTGGCAAGGTGGATGATGCGCTTGTTGTGTGGGATGAGCTCAATGGCTCAGCTCACCAACCTGATCGCTTCACCTACACAAACCTAATTCATGCCTGTTGCAGAACTTTTAGAATGGGTGATGCCACAAGGGTTTTTAACCACATGCAGAGCCATGGGTTCCCTCCGGATACGCTTGTTTATAATTCTCTGCTGGATGGACATTTTAAGGCCACCAAGGTTGTTGAAGCCTGCCAGCTGTTTGAGAAAATGGTTCAAGAAGGTGTGAGACCTTCTTGCTGGACTTATAATATTCTCATTCATGGGCTGCTTAGGAATGGCAGGGCGGAAGCTGCTTATACTATGTTTTGTGACCTCAAGAAGAAGGGCCAATTTGTGGATGGGATTACTTACAGCATTGTTGTTTTGCAGCTTTGTAAGGAGGGTCAACTGGAGGAGGCGCTGCAGATGGTGGAAGAAATGGAAAGCAGAGGTTTTGTTGTTGACCTTGTCACCATAACATCGCTGCTGATTAGCATTCATAGGCACGGTCGCTGGGATTGGACAGACCGGCTTATGAAGCATATCAGGGAAAACAATTTGGTACTTTCTGTTCTTAAGTGGAAAGCTGGAATGGAAGCTTCTATGAAGAATCCTCCTGGAAAGAAAAAGGATTACTCACCTATGTTCCCTTCCAAAGGAGATTTTAGTGACATCATGAGCTTCTTAAGTGGTGCACAGGATAACACCAACATTAATGATGGGGAGGAAGCTTCCTTCGATGGGATTGACGAGTGGTCATCATCGCCGCACATGGATAAATTGGCCAATCAAATGTGCTCTACTGGCTATTCTTCCCAGCTTTTTTCTCCTTCTCGCGGTCAAAGAGTCCAAGAAAAAGGACCGGATTCTTTTGATATTGATATGGTGAATACTTTCTTGTCTATATTTTTGGCAAAGGGAAAGTTGAGCTTGGCTTGCAAATTGTTTGAGATTTTCAGTGATGCAGGTGTGAGTCCAGTGAGTTATTCTTATAATTCTATCATGAGTTCTTTTGTCAAAAAGGGCTATTTCAATGAGGCTTGGGCTGTTCTGGCTGAAATGGGAGAAAATTTTTGCCCTACTGATATAGCTACATACAATATGATACTTCAAGGTTTAGGAAAGATGGGACGAGCTGATCTAGCTAGTGCTGTTCTTGATAGGCTACTGAAGCAGGGAGGTTATCTTGACATAGTTATGTATAACACTCTCATCAATGCTCTGGGGAAGGCAGGCCGAATCAATGAGGTGAATAAGCTCTTTGAGCAAATGAAGAGCTGTGGGATAAATCCTGATGTTGTCACTTACAATACATTGATTGAAGTTCACAGTAAGGCAGGGCTATTGAAGGATGCTTACAAGTTCTTAAAAATGATGCTGGATGCTGGATGCACCCCTAACCATGTTACAGACACTACTTTAGATTATCTAGGGAAGGAGATTGATAAATTGAGATTCCAAAGGGCATCGATTTTGAGTGAAAGAGATGATCCTTCTTGAGAAGGCACAGTTGTAACTTAAGTTCTGGGGATGGGATGAAAATCTAGCAGTCTATGAAATTGGAAATTGTAATTTAGTTTTTGCATTATCTTATTAGTGCTGTGATCTGCAAATGTTTCTGTGATCACAGGTGTATACTTCACGATCAATTTTGTTGTATTTATGTGGCTTCTTAGCTGGAAAATGGCTGGTCAATGTTATATATCTTCTGTTTTAAACCCAAGTTTCTTTCTGATTCAATGTTTCCAAACACGTTATACTAGAAAGTATTTCTTTTACGATAGGTTAGCAGAGTTTGATCTACAAATTAAAGACACTACATACCATCATTCTTTCTATTTACATCGTTGTACCTCTCCCCTTTTCTTCATGGGTTTTGTGTTGTCTACTAAGTAAAGAGGGATTATGATCATTATTGCTAATAGTAAAATAAATTTAAATTTGGTTTCGTGTTGAGCGAAACCAAACACAAATTTGTGATCCACTGAAATTGTTCAAATAATTTTTGTTTTTATATATTTCAAATATGAATTCGAAGCTACAAATGTCAAACATATAAGAGGTTACATTGACGGTAAGAAGAATAAATTGCTATGAATGCATTGTGATTTCATACATTTATCCCTTGCAACTTTGTTTTCTAACACAAAAGCAAAGGCTCATCTTTTAATTTTATTTTTTTTAACATTTTTTTCTTTTTGCACAGTTTTGAGAAGGAAACAAGTTAACTGGGTTTGGTTCCAAACGTAAGCTTATACGCCACTCTCAACAGACATACAGTAACGCATTCGTTAAATGGTTGCTTGCAAGCAATACAAAAACACAATCCCTGAGCTGAGAAAACAAAACCGCATTTGCGGTTTTATGCGAAGAAAAATATAATGCTATCTTTCATAGGTTTGGTTTCATCACCGGAAATGTCCAACGTGTCTCGCCGGAAGATGACGACCACCAGAATTCACATAATGGCCTTAGACGGCATCGTCAACGTCAATTCTCTCTTCACCTTAGCCCTCTTCCTCGGTATCACCACCACCAGCACCACCAACACCCTCATAGACGCTGACAACACCGACTGCGCCGCCGGAACCTCCATTTCCGAAGGCCTCATCGCGTTCCACGTGTACTCCTTCAGCTCCTTCCTCTTCTCAAGCCTCATCGCCTTGGCTCTCAAGAACGTGATCAACTTCAGCAAGGACGTCGACGATGGTGACGTTTTGGGCGCCAATAACAACAACAGCTGGGTCCACAGTGTTGCGAAAATTAACACGGTGGTTTTGAGGTTGGGGACTCTGGTTTCGGCTTTTGGGTCGGTTTTCGGATGCGGGTTTCTGGTGGTGGCTCTTGTGGATTTGGTGCAGATCAAGTTGGGAACCATTGCTTGTGGGAGTCCTCATACTTTCGCCGCGGTGGCTCCATTGCTCGTTCTTGTTCCCTCTGCGCTTCTAATCTACGTTTTTCTCGTCCTCTATGCCTTCACTCGTTAAACCAGTAAAGAAAATATCCGTGATTCAACCATGTTTAAGGTGTCAAAGTGAATGATGTTATCATCAAGGATTCAAAGATCGTTGATGGAAAATGCTGATGAAATCAAGAGATCGAATTCAAACTAATTCTTCCAAGTGCTTTATTCAATTTTGCTTTGCTATTTGGCTTGCAAATTGTTTGCATCATTCAATCTTTTTTCTTATATCAATTATATATTTCTTAATGTTATCGTAAAAGAAACGTGCAGGTTGCTGAAAAATTGTGTCTTGCTGCTGTGTTTGCTTGAGAGTGAGGAACAACGCGAAATGATATTAGGATTATTTTTTAGGAACAAATATGTTATTCAGTAGTGGAGAACAAGTTACTAAGAATCTTACGTTAGAACTTCTCTCTCATTTCCATCTTGCCAGGAAAAGGAAAATTGTGTTTGGTTTTACAACTATTTTTGGCTTAATTGCATTTTTCAAATATCAGACTCTAATATATACGCGAATATAGTAATATTTAATAACAGTCACGAACAAACCAATTCGGAGGTGTTTTAAGTATTTATGTACTTTTATCTTTTGGTCGTGACCAAAGGAGAGCATAAAAAAAATAGGAATTTGATAGCCTTAAAAATACAGCCATTTAAAAACAATAATTATACATATTAAATTAAAAATATATAATAAATATAACTAAAATATTATTATTTAAAGTTGATAAGTTAAATATTTTTTAGTTACCGTGAAAGTATCACATCCCTGGTTTCCCTTTGGAGTTACAAAATGCTTCATCACCAAAAAAACATAGCCTTGGTTTGAGTATTTCAGTGGCAGTGCAGTGTGATGGCTAGTCGTTCCTTCTCGAAAGTTCCGAAAATCTGTGATTTTCGTTCTTTATTAGTGGGACAGCTTACGAGAACTACTAAACTTATCGAACACGGTTCAGCTCCACTGCCCTTCGTTGAATCTACTTCATTGAAAACGACGTCGTGTTGGAGGCAATACCACGACGGAAGGCCCAGAGGCCCCCTTTGGAGGGGAAAGAAGCTCATTGGCAAAGAAGCGCTCTTTGTGATATTGGGCTTGAAGAGGTTTAAGGATGACGAGGATAAGCTTCAAAAGTTCATGAAATCTCACGTTCTCAGACTCTTGAAGATGGACATGATCGCCGTTCTCACTGAACTTGAGCGTCAAGAACAAGTTTCTCTCGCTCTCAAGGTTTTCACTCTTCAAATTCTTTTGCATTTTTAATTTTCATGTTTTTAGCCCATAACCTGTTTGTCATAATGCTTCTTAGTCCGAACCTGTTTGTTATAGTGATTATTTATGACAACTATTACAAGGTTTAATTCATCACTGTCTCTTGAACCATTTGGAAATTTTTAATCTGGTCCTAAACTAAAATATTTTATAGTCGTATCCTAACTCTTTTGAAATTACTATTTTTCTGGTATTTGAATCATCGTAAATTAACTTCAGTGACTCATATAATTTTGTATAACAAAGTATCTAATTGCAATTTAAGGACCTCATTAAAAATTCAAGTTTTGGACATACTGATGTATTAAACCTTCCATTATAGCTGTGCACTGCTTATTGTACGGAGGTTACAAGTGATTAAGTGAATGAATTTTCAGATGTTTAAGGTTATGCAAAAGCAAGATTGGTACAAACCTGATACATTCCTCTATAAGGACTTAATCATTGCATTGGCAAGGTCCAAAAAAATGGACGAAGTGTTGCAATTGTGGGAAAGCATGCGAAAGGAAAATTTGTTCCCTGATTCTCAGACTTATACTGAAGTCATAAGGGGCTTCTTGAACTATGGATCTCCTGCGGATGCGATGAACATATACGAGGACATGAAGAATTCCCCGGATCCACCTGACGAGTTGCCATTCAGAATTTTGTTGAAAGGACTGCTGCCACATCCTCTTTTGAGAAACAAAGTGAAACAAGATTTTGAGGAGATTTTTCCTGATTCAAATATCTATGATCCACCACAAGAGATATTTGGCGCGCGCTGAGGTTTGAACTCTCTTCACTCTGTCATCCCGAGAGTTTGATTATTTGCTTTAAAATAAAAATGGAGTTTTTGTTGTGCTCATGAGCTGACTTACGGGCACAGTAAAAAGTTAATGAGTTTAATTCGATAGAATGTGGGTCAAAAGGTTCTATGTTAGTGTAATCGGGTAGTCAATTTTTCCATCATATAGATGATGAGAAGATTGTCAAATTTGATAGCACGAAACTTGCTTATTTGAATGAAAACTGTGCGGAGAAATTTATCAATGAAGAATGACTGGATTTTAACTTGGCATGATGTATGTCATTAGAAATTAAAAATATGACAATGCCATCGAATTCCAGTTATTATCCTCTGATATGTTATGACGTTGGTACTTTGGTTGTTTAGATTATGTTACTATGTACCATCTATTCATCTTTGAGGATCAAACCTACTTTTGTTTAAGATAAAAAAAAGGCTTCAATAATTAGTCTTTTACTTTAGTTTTATAGGAGTTACTGAGTAATGCTTATAAAAAACCTTATCACCTCTGTTAATATTTCGCAGGCCACAGGGTGTGTTCCTGAAGGAGCTGGATCATCAAACGACTACAGATGTTGTAGGAATTAAGGATTGAGGCTGCGTTCATTCTTAAGATTTGTGCTCAATGTGTGGTTTTGGGATGATTAGTTTCCTGAGGGTTTACACTGTTTACCGAGTCCTTGCACAATGGAGATAAACTTTTGCTATTGAAACTGATTGAACTTAGCTTGAAATATTCCAATGTTCTTTGTTCAGTTTCATCATCCATGTCAGTAATGTACCAATTGTTATCAATTGTTAAGAAGCAAGTAAAAGAATGATACAGATGATCACATTTTCTCCACCCTTGAGTCCAAGAAGATGGTAAAAATTGATAATCTAACGATTCACTGGGGAGATTAGGCTTGCTTGCGGCGCTGGGGAATTAACGAGTCGATACATTGTGAACAAACTTTATATAAAAGATTTTTTTTTAAGTGGCATTGAAGTTTGAGTCATGAACAAATTTATGTAAAAGATTACTATACTATTTTTAATCTAAAACTTAAAACTAATCTATTTATACGTTGTTTATCCAACTTTTTTTTAATTAATACAAGACTTTTAATTTATTTTAAATTTTTAACAACTTCATATCCAAACACTCCACAAGAAGCTTAACCAAAAACTCGCAACCAATTAGTTGAAGCTGCACAAACTCCGCAAGAGCCTTAACAAAAAAAAATCTGCAACCTATCAATTAAAATACATTTACAATCAAATTTTTAAAAGAATCAAATGGAAACTAACTTTAACAATAAAATATTAAATTGAAGTATTTAATTCAAATATAAATTAAATTACTTAATAAACATAAGTGTAGAAGGATGATACTCTAAAAAAATCCATTGTCAAAGGATCCCAACTCACTATTATAACTAAAACATTTAAGTAGAGATGTCTTTTTTTATAAAAACAAATAACAAGTGTCATCACAATTGACATTAATTTCTAATAAATTCATAGTCACCCACTATTGATTGATGCTTTTATTCTTTTTCAGATTTTATTCGGATGCAATAGATAGTCCGATAACGTGTAGATTATCGTCATGTTATTTGAAGTGTTTCCGTTTTTTCATACATAGAATGCGTGACTTTCCATTTAAATAATTTAAGAATTTCATAACCCACATAAAAATATTAACTTTTTCCTCGTTCCATTACATATGCATTTTACATAGGGAATATTGTGGTTGAATTATTAGGTAAAAACAGTATACTGTGGTTAAATTGATTGACAAAAGTAGGGATGAATATGTAGTTAAAGAAAGCTACCATATTAAAGATCACCATAAACACTTCATTGTGACGCACTAAAGACGGCAAAAATCAAGTAGAATATCAAACATTTCACACCACCACATCATCATTTACACTTGTAAGTTCAGTACAGATCCAACACAAAGCTTATTTATAAGCACAATTTTTGCCATAACCAAGCACTTAAAAGAGAGTGCTAACACTAGACATTTTGCTTGGCGAATCCTTAATCTTCAAGTGTGTTCATTATCCCAACTACACATGTGGAAGAGAACGGAGAAAAACACAGTCTGGTCACTGATGAAGATGGAACAAACGATTGCAAGACCAATCAAATTCAGTAGCATATCAGATAGTGGAAGGAGCAGAGTCTTTCACAATCGTTATAGGGCAACTTGCATTTATGGTGACATAATTGGTCACACTCCCCAGCAATACCCTACGATCAACCAATTTTGAAAAACATCATTAGATCATCACTGTTCTGTTTGTTCATCGATACAACTTATAAATTTCTAACCATGTTTTTGTTTTCTGTTTTATATGTTTGGGAATCCATTTTTTCAATGGAAAGATAAATGAGAATGTTTATACTGTTTGTAGTTAAAGACAAAAAACTCTCTCCAGAACATTAGGTGTCGACAAATCCAATGAAGCCCCTCATTTTTGGAGTTGACTCAAGACTACCAGTAGAGCCAAAACATGAGTCAAGATGCATTTAACATGGGACAAAACCATAGATGCACTTCTTTGGGAGCTTTGAGTGTTGATCCCGAATTTGGATTCTCTACTGGATTTCTGTTGTGTTGTTTCTATGTTGTGTCTTCATAATACACTTATCACTAATTTTGACGTTTTAAAATATATTAGAAAGATATTTAAAATACCAACCCAGTATATTTTAATACTCAGCAGAAGACAGCACAGCACCGAAAACATCAGTAGAGAATCTGGACTTTTTGACCCATTACAATTTGAATTTCATTTCAATAATTAATGTAATAAAGATTTGTATTAAAGGTAAACACGTATTATAAAGATGACATTTCAAATTGTAATTAGAGATCAACAGCAAATGAATCTAAGAAACTACACATAATTTAAACAATTAAACCATTATTTGCATGCACTTATCTCTAAACTAGAGGGAAAAAGAAAAACCACCTCTGTATGGCACCCAAGCCTCTGCTACCCATGACCAAAGAGTGAAGCTTCAAATCCCCAACAGCTTCACAAATTTTCTCTCTTGCATCTCCCCAGTACAGCTTTGCCACCACAGTCACCTGTATTCAAGGAAAGTTCAAACACACTCAACAATCAACATATGAATACAAAAACCTTAACAAAATCAAATCAAAACCTAAGAACTCAATCCAAGAAGGTACTAAGTACACTAGCAGAGAAATCAATTAGTAAAGTTAAACAGTAAAAACCTGTTTCTGCTTAGAAGCGGTGTCAAGCAGGTCCAACACCTCGGCATCAGAATCCACCTCATAGTGATGCATCACATCCTTCTCACGAAACTCCGACAACGGAATCAGTGCTTCACCCACATCACACCACACCACAATCAGAACTCAAAGATCAAAATTCCACAAAAATTATTTGAATTTATTATAAGGGTAGAATAAAAATAGAAGCTTACGTGATCCAGTGGTGGACCAGAGAAGATTTCGGGATTCACTGCCTTGGGCGTGCTTGATGTGGACGATGAAGAGTGTGTCGCCGTTGCGGAGAAGATTATCGATTGCCCATTTGAGAGCGATCTTACTTCCTTTAGAGAAATCCACGGCCACCCCGATTCTCCTATCACTGCTCATCGTTTCAACAAATTCTGGTGTTTTTGATTATTTAATTCACTGAGCTTCTGAAATGTTTTGTTGGAGCTTCACGGTTGGGAGGAATTGTCCAATTTATGATAACGTTTCTTTTTTTTGTGTCGGTTCACGCGTGTCGGAAGTCAAAACATGTGTTCCATCCATCAACGAGATAAATGTTTTGTTTTTATTTAGTTAAAATGATACTTGTAATAAACAAATATTTTAGGTGTATATATTATAGAAATAATTTAAATTTTAACAAAAAAACTATTTTTATCATTGATATATTTTAAAAGTATTATCTATTAAATTTAGAGAGAGACAGAAAATTGAAGATTAAAGCACTAAAACAGTTAAAAAGATATAGTAAAAATAATTTGAGATGATTTAGGGAGAATTTTTTTTCTTGTTGCAAGATTCATGAGCAAGATAAACCATCAAACAAAATTGAGATGATATAAAAAAGTTTACTTGAGAAAATTAAAGTTCTATTTTCTATGTTTTTTGTTATAATTTATAATATAGCATTATTGTTTTATGAAATATTAAGCCGTGATCAATGTTGATAGTGGTGGTATGATTATTTTATTTTAAACAATATTATGTTTGCACCGACGATATTTTTGTAAATTAATTGAATATATTCCTTTCTAAAGGTTGTCAAACACATTAAGTAAATATTTTAAGATTTATGATTAACTTTTTTTTTTCTTTTACATGAGATTGTATTTTTTTTTTAATGTTTAATATGAAGATTTCGAATAAATAAAAATAAAAATTTACGGAAAAAAATAGGGTGTACTTTTATGTACTTAAAATCTAACTTTTATGCCTAAAATTGTAAGTTGATGGGAGAGAAAAAGTATTTTGTTAATTTTTTAAAGTTAATTTATTGTTAAAAGCTCTTTTTTAGAAAAATCCTTTTTAACTAATTTTAGATTGAATTTGTTTTTCAAAATTTTCATTATACGTTATTTTCATGTTGTATTCTGTGCTGAAACATTAGAATTTGAATTTATAATGTTATTTTTCTTTTTAATTTGAACTATATACAAAATTAGAAAGTAACCTAGGAAGATCCTAAACATAGTAAAATAATTAATTGTCTTTATAAAATTAAAATAAGTAATAAAAAAAATACATAAGTAATAAGAAATAGGGTTAAACATGTTTTAGTTTCTTAACTTTCAGTGAATTTTAGAATTAGTTAATTTTGAAACTTTGGACCAATTTAGTGATTCATCTTTCAAAATATGTGAATTTAGTCCTTTTAATCAAATTTTGTTAGGTTTATTTGATGTTTCGTACGCATTAGGATTGTATTTGAATTGTTTATATTATTTAATACATTTTTGCTTTAATGTTAAGTCAAATACTATTATGAGATGCGTTCGAAATGTCAAATAAACTTAACAAAATTTGATTAAGAGGACTAAATCCACGCATTTTGAAATATGAAGGAATAAATTGATCTAAAGTTTTGAAATGGACTAATTCCAAAATTTACTGAAAGATAAGGGACCAAAACATATGTTCTTATAGGGCCAAGCTATAGTCCACAAATCCGTTGAGGTATCCGGATATCTGGTCTCTGGTTGCCTTCCTTTACTTCGGTCAAATATGAAGGGCGGCGCAGGGGACCTGCAAAAGACACTCCGATGCCTAAGTTAGCACTGGTGATGTCAGGATTTTCAGAGAATATTAATGCGTAACCAATGCATGGGATAACGTGCTATATATACTATTTTACCTGTGGGTCCTACTTACAATGGGCTTTGGAGGCCCAAACACCTATTTACCTTTCTTGGGGTTTACTAGTATGGGGTGAAAATACCAATAAGCCCTTGAGGGTTGTTTATGCCATGAGTGTTGGTTACGGGTATGGGTGATAAGTTTCTTCTTAGTAAGGGGGGCTCGGTATTCGGCCATGCGGATCTGAGGGATTGGTCACTTGGGGCTACCTTGGTTAGCTCAGGCTGCTGCTGACTGGGGGCCGTCAGGTTTTAGGTGCCTTGGTGTGCGGAGATTAGTACTCGGCCTAGGGAGTTTGATAAAGGTCGTGCTCCGCTGACATCCTTGTCTCTGGGGGCGCCCTTATCCTTACTGGTCGTGGGCTCGGCCCTCGGCCTAGGGAGTTTGGTTGGTGGTCATGCACCGCTAACATTTGTGGGCCTTGGAGGTGCTCTTAGTAAGCAGGGCTTGGCTCTCGGCCTGGGGAGTCTGGTTGGCCGCGTACCGCTGACAATCTTGGGGAAATAAACTCGGTTAGGTTGTGTCACGTGCGCCTGAGGTGTGATTGGGACATCAGCCCCCCAGTCTTGAGGAGCGTAGTGACGTATAGACTGAGCGGTTATTGTTAGGTGTGTGTTTGTGCCGCTATGTATTCCCTTGTGAATGCAATTTTTAATTGGAGGTGTGGTGTCTTACGGGTATACCAGCCCCCCAGTCTTGAGGAGCATGGCGACGTATAGACTGAGCGGCTATTGCTAGGGGGATTTGTGTGCTTGTGCCGCTATGTATTTGACCGCGTTGTGTGGGATGTGGTTGGTTGGTTTGAATGTATGCTAGCAAGTTGGGCTGCCCAGTTGCGAACCGTGCACGCTAGGTTGTTTCTGAATGGTGCGACCGTGCACGCTTGCGTGATGTTCGAGGCAGTTACTGTTGGGTGATGTGACTGCTGGATGTGATTTTCGAGGTGATGTGATGGCTGGGCCTTGGGCCCTTAGGAATTTTGCTTTTTTACTGAAGGTGAAAAGGTTTCTTGTGGCCTTTAAATGTGGTCTTCGCTGTAATTCTAGGTAGTTGTTGGATTTGTGTTGAAGTGTTGTTGTTTGTTCTCTGAGTGGGTTTCCGGAGTTGCTTGGGTGCGGTCTTCTTTTTCGTGGCCGGTTGCTAAGGTATGTCGACCTCATCTAGTGGTTCAAATTCCGGAGATTCAAGTGCTAGCTTTGGCGGCCCACACTGAGTCGTCGTGGCCGAAGAGGGAAGGGTATGAGTGGGTCCATGAGGGGGTGAGGAACTGTTTCTCAAAATATAGGTGGTCGCGTCTCCTTCGATCGTGGCTGGCGAGTGTGTACCTGTTTGAGAGGGGTGCCGATATCAATGCTGTGTCCATCGAGCGAGTGAGCGGCATTGATTCGGTTTGTCATGGTCGTGAAGGGTTCGAGGACGACTTCTTTTATGTGTACGCTTGTATGTTTATGAAGCTACACGTGCGCCTGCCCTTTGACGAGTTTACAATGGGGGTTTTGCGGAGGCTCAACGTCGCCCCTACTCAGCTCCATCCGAACAGTTGGGGTAGTTTGCAAGCGTTCAAGCTAATTTGCAAGGCGCTTTATCTAGTGCCGACCCCTGAGAGTTTCCTTTACTTTTATACGACTCGGCCGAGGGATCCGATTTCGTGGCTATCGCTAATTAGCCGACCTAAGGTTGGGTTGCTGGATGGGTTTACTCAATCGTTCAAGAAGTTTAAGGATGGGTTTTTTCGGGTCCGGTTGCTCGATGGAGGTCGAGCACTGTATTATGATGAAAGTAGGTCTCCTAGGTTCCCGTTCTACTGGATAGAGATGCCTGCACGCCTAGATGCGTTATCTAAAGACATGCTTGATGTGGAGAGTAGGCGGGTGGTGGATATTCTTGAGAGACTCCCCACGAAGGTTCCGGGGAAGTGGGTTGTGTGTTGTTACCTGACTGATAACCCAGCTAGGGATTTATGTGGTAAGCTTGTACTTCTATCCGTTTGCAGTGGTTGGACTAATCTAAAAATTGTGTTTTGTGTAGGTGTGATGGCGCATCATGCGAGGAAGGTTGGGGGAGAGGTTGACCTGTTTGCCAAGATTCGAGACAAGCTGGAGAACGCGGCTAAGGCAGAGGGGCAATCGCATGCTCCGAACTTAGCAAGGCCGGTTGTTGACACGTACGCGCCTGCTGCTGCGAAAAAACCGGCCCCTTCTAAGCTGAAGGGAGTTGGGAAGGATCGAAAGAGATTGCGTGCGTTGGCAAAAACTGGTGGTGTGGGTTCCAGTGGTTCTAGTAACCCTGATCTTGGTGGCTTTGAAAAGAACAAGGTGCAGATGAGGAAGGGTGTGGAGATAAAATTGAGTGACGAGGAGGTGGGTGTGGTGGAGGCGGCTGACCCAAGGTTGGTTATGAGGGCGTTGAGCGAATACCTTGCCCGGGGACTCGTGCTAGGAAGGAGGGTGAACACCATGCTTCAAGAGGAGTTGGCGGCAGGTGATAAGAAATAACTTGTTGAGGAGGTTGCCGGCTTGAAGGCGCAAGGGGAACGCGATCGGAAGGCGTGGGACGCGAAGAAGAAGAAACTAGAGGGTGAAGTGAAGAAGTTGAAGCTCAGTGTTTTGGGGTCTGAGAAGAAATTGGCTACGAAGCAGGTGGAGTTGGACGAGGCCATCGCAGCGAAGAACGCCGCGACAGAGGAAGCGGCGAACGAAATTGATGGGCTGCAACAAGCCATCTATTCTGAACATGTAAACGAATTCCAGAAAGCGCTACGACAAGCGGAATTTTTGTATAGGGAAGTGTCCGTTACCGATTGCTGGTTTAATGTTAATCTTGACGTTTATTATAATCGTATGCTGGATGTGGCTGAGATTGGTCGTCTGAAGGCCGCGTTTGAAGCGGATGTGGTAGGGGAGGAAGGGACGTTGGCGACAACCCCGCCGAATGTGGAGATTGAGGGTCCAGGGGAGGATGGCGGAGATGAAGAGGGGGCGGAGGAAGAGTTGCTAGGGGGTGCTGAATTGGATGAGGGGGCTGTTAATGAAGGTGATTAGATGGTGTTGTTCGGTGCCCGCCTTTGGACGCTTGAGGGCGTGTGTTTTTTGTAATTGGGGTGAGGTCGCCGACTATGTTTTTTGTTTTTAATGTATAAGATGATTTGGGGTGAGGTCGTCGTTTTTGGTTTTGCTAGATTTACTTGTTTGTAATGGTTGTTTGCAAGGTTAATACAAATTCGCATTTCTTGTTATCTTTCTTGCAATGTGTGGAACTTAATTGTTTGCAAAGTTTAATACAAATTCGCATTTCTTGTTATCTTTCTTGCAGTGCGTGGAACTTAATTGTTTGCAAAGTTTAATACAAATTCGCCTAGATGACGTTTTAGGTTGCTCGTTATTGATTCGCGTGTTCGTTACTTTAATTGTGTGCTGGCAGCCAGTGTCATGCCTTGGGTTTAGCTGATGGTGAGTGGCTGAGGGATTTGTGATTGCTCGACCAGTGGCACAAGGGTTAGTGGCTGGGAGTTAGTGTTTTGATGTTTCGACCAACGACACTTAGGTTAGTGGTTGGGAATTAGTGTTTTGGATGTTTCGACCAACGGCACTTAGGTTAGTGGTTGGGAATTAGTGTTTTGATGTTTCGACCAACGACACTTAGGTTAGTGGTTGGGAATTAGTGTTTTGATGTTTCGACCAACGGCACTTAGGTTAATGGTTGGGAATTTAGCAGTTTTTCCAGTTCGATTAGCCGTGCGGGGAGTGGCTAGGAGTTTAATAATCGTGGACATGGTTGTGCAACTGCATCGTATTATTAAAATGGGAAAAAGATGGATGCCTCGTTAAAACCTTCCTGGCCAAAACCCTAGGGAAAAATGCCAAGGTAGGAAAGAGTACACCCGGTTACATGAAAAGAGAAGAAAAGATGCGTTTAACTGAAGTAAAACTTCAGGTGGAAGACGTTCCATGTGTTGGGTATGGGCTCACCAGATAGGCGCTCGAGTCGATAGGCGCCTTTACCCACTTCCTATAGGACTCGATATGGTCCTTCCCAGTTAGCAAAGAGCTTTTCGTCGTGTTTGCGTGCCTTGCTTGCCATTCTCCATACCAGGTCGCCTCTGTGGAATGATCTCGGTGCTAGCTTAGAGTTATATTTCCTTGCTGCTCTAAGCTTGGTGGCCATGTCCCGGATGCTGGCCTTTTCTCTTTTCTCTTGGAGCAAGTCTAGGTGGGTGTGCATGTGTGCTTCATTGACCTCCGGGTTGTGGTGCTCTTGCCTTACTGACGGCTCGCCTATCTCGATGGGTATCAAAGCGTCCGTGCCATAGACCAGGCTGTAGGGTGTTTCGCGGGTTGACGATTGTGGTGTGCATCGATATGCCCACAGTATCTCGAGCAGTTCTTCCGGCCATCTTCACTTAGCGTTGTCGAGGCGCTTTTTTAATTGGCCCAGAATGACTTTGTTGGCTGCTTCAGTTTGGTCGTTTGTTTGTGGGTGTTCAACAGAGCTGGTTATGTGCTTGATTTTAAGGTTGCGGTAGAATTCTGCTAATCCTCGATCGATGAATTGTCGACCGTTGTCTGTTATTATTGTGTGGGGAATACCGTATCTGCATATTATATTTTTCCATACGAACTTTTGTATTTGATTTGCTGTTATTATTGCCAATGGTTCGGCCTCGATCCACTTGGAGAAATAGTCTACGCCCACTAGGAGGAGTTTGACTTGCCCTTTCCCGGGTGTGAATGGTCTGATTATGTCCATACCCCATTTGGAGAATGGCCATGGGGAACAGATGTGGTGCAACTCTTCATGATGGAGGTGTGACACCGAGCCGTGCTTTTGACATGGGATGCATTTCTGTGTGTATGTGGTACAATCTTCAATCATCGTTCGCCAGAACTATCCCGCGCGTAGTATACGGGCTGCCATAGTTTTTGGGCCGGAGTGGTATCCGCACGTTCCTTCATGTATTTCTCACATGACGTAATCGGCTTTGCCGACAGTGATACATTTCAAAAGTGGGGTGCTGAAGCCTCTTCGGAAGAGTTCCCCTTCAATCAGCGTGTAACGTGCCGCTTTTCTTGTCCAACCCTTTTCCTCCTCTTTAGGTATGGTCCCGCTCTGTAAGTATTGGATGAAGGGGTCCATCCAGGTGTCACGTGTTGTGATTTGCATGCATTGGGGCTCACATTCGGTGGATGGCGCCTCCAAGGTTTGTTGCAAGAGTGACTTGTACTTGCCTTTTTTCTTCGTGCTGGCGAGTTTGGATAGGAGGTCCGCCCTGGCGTTATCTGCCCTTGGTACATGTTCGATTTTGAAGTCTTCGAAGTAGCTGATCATATCAGTGACTATGTGGTAGTATTGCGCCACCAGGGGGTCCTTTACTTGGTACTCGCCTGTTAGGTGGCCTACGGTTAGACGGGAATCAGTTTTGCATATGAGTCGCTTTGCTCCAACTTCTTTGGACAGGTGGAGGCCAGCGATGACCGCCTCGTACTCTGCTTGGTTGTTGGAGGTTTTGAACTTGAACTGTAGGGATTGTTCAATGAGGACGTTGCCTGGTCCTTCCAGCACGACGCCCGCACCTGCTCTTTGCGGGTTGGACGAACCATCCACGTGCATGGTCCACCATCGGCTCTGGATAGCTGTATAATTTTGCAAGTCATTGGCGAAGTCTGCCAGGCATTGGGCCTTGATCGCGCCGCGCGGTTCGTACTGGATGCTGAATTCTGATAGTTCGATCGACCATGCCGACAAACGACCGACCAAATCGGGCTTTTGTAAGATCTTTTGGATTGGGCAGTCGGTTCTTACGATTATCGGATGACTTTGAAAGTATGGTCTAAGCCTTCTTGCTGCTGTGACAAGTGATAGGGCGACTCTTTCTACCATTTGATAACGTGTCTCTGGGTCTTGCAGCACGCGACTGACGAAGTAAATGGGTTGTTGCTGGTTATCGATTTCTTGGACAATCGCCGCGCTGACGATGCTGTCGGATGCTGAAATATAAACTACCAGGGGTACGTCAGGGGTGGGTTTGCTTAAGATTGGTGGGGTGGTGAGTAGTTGCTTCAACTGGTCAAAATTTTACTGGCAGGTGTCGTCCCATGCGAACTTTGTTGACTTTTGGAGTAACTTGATCATTGGTCTGGTTTTCTCTGCGAGCTTAGGAAGGAAGCGGGATATTATCGTTAGCCTGCCTACCAGGCGTTGAACTTCTTTAACAGTGACTGGGCTTCTCATATTGATGATTGCTTGACATTTTTCCGGGTTGGCTTCGATTCCCCTCTGTGTGAGCATGAAACCTAGGAACTTGCCGTCGTTGACGCCAAAGGTGCATTTTTCTGGGTTTAGCCTTAAGTTATATGCTCGGATTGCCTCGAAGACGTCTACCAAGTCAGACGAGTGTTGCACTGGGTCGGGGGATTTTACCACTATGTCGTCCACAAATACCTCGACGCTTTTTCCCAGGAGTGGTTCGAAAACCCTATCCATTAAACGTTGATATGTCGCTCCTGCGTTCTTTAAGCCAAAGGGCATAACTTTGTAAAAGAGGTTGGCTTCCTCGGTGATGAAAGCAGTCTTTAATTTGTACTCCTAGGCCATTGGTATCTGGTTATACCCGGAATATGCATCTAAGAAACTCAGCATTGCATGCCCTGCTGCTCCATCCACGAGTCAATCTATGCTGGAGAGGGGGTAAGCGTCTCTGGGGCAGGCCTTGTTGAGGTTAGTGTAGTCGACGCACATTCGCCACTTCCCGTTAGGTTTCTTGACCAGAACGACATTGGCTAACCACGTTGTGTAGCGGGCTTCGCCCACAAATTCGGCCAGTCTTAGCTTCTCTGCTTCGGCCTTGGCGGCTTGCCTCCGCTCTTCTCCTAGTTTGTGTTTTTTCTGGGAGACAGGTTTGGCTTCTTTGAAAACGGATAGCTTGTGGGAAGCTATCCTGGGATGGACCCCGGGGAGGTCCGCAGCGGTCCATGCGAATAGATCAGCATTGTCGAGGAGTACCTTTTCTATTTGCTGCGCGAGTCAGGGGAAACTGCCTTGTTTCTCCCATTGGTTCCACACGAGAATCAGAATTGATTCTGGGGTCGAGGTCGTCTCCAACCAAGAGAGCTCCTTCGGGAGTGGTTTCGATGTTGTGAGCCGTGAGGGGGGGCTGAGGCAACTTTAGGCTGGCCATGTAGCATTCCCTGGCTGCCTTTTGGTCGCCATGCACTGTGAGGATGTCTCCTGATGGCGAGGGAAATTTCATAGCCAGGTGTGGGGTGGATACTATTGCTCCTATTGCGTTCAGGGAGGGACGTCCTAGTAGCACATTGTATGAGGTGTGGGCGTCGACGACCAAGTAACGGATCAGTATGGTTCTAACTCCCTGTCCCTCACCAAAGGTTTTATGCAAGTCAACGTAACCTTTGGTCGGAACTCTTTCGCCGGCGAATCCGTATATGGGGTCATCGTATGGTGTCAAATCTTCCGGGGGTATCTGCAACTTTCGGAAGGTCTTCCAATACAGTATGTCTATCGAACTCCCTTGGTCGACTAGTACCTTCTTTACCGCGAAATTTTGGAGTTCGACAATTATGACCATGGGGTCATCTTGGTTTGGATCAGTTCCTGCGAAGTCTAGGTCTGTGAATGTGATGGGGGCATTCTCCTTTGTGGCCTGTTGGCTACAGCATGCACATATTGGATGGCTCTCAAGTGTCTCTTTCTTGAAGAAGATGAGCATCCTCCGCCAGCGAAACCGCCGGATATGGTGTTGATCGTTCCTCTTAGGGGGGGTCTGTCGTCAGGCTGTCTTTCCTATTGGTTCGCCGCCCTATGTTCGTCATTCTGGTTTCTCCTTGGTTCTTTCTGCGGCTCTCTACGCTCAGGTCTTCTTTCGTCCCTTCGCTCAAAGTTCCTACCGTCGGATTTGTCGTGACGGGGTCGGGATCCTCCTTCTTTGCCCCGTATGTAATGTCTTAGGTGACCAGCGCGTATCAACTCCTCTATTTTATCTCGCAGCGTTTCACACTCTTCGGTTGTGTGCCCGTTGTTGCGGTGATACCGGCAGAACCTGCTCATGTCCGCGTTGGGTGGATTTTGAAATTTTCGGGGTGGTGGGATTAACGCCGCCTGCAAGACCTCATCTAGGATACGGGACTTGGTGGTGTTTAGAGGTGCGTAACTGGTGAACCTGGACTGCTTCCGCTCTCTTGGGCGATTTGGCTCACGCGATACTGGCTCTCTCGCGGGCCTCTTAGCTTCCGCTTGGATTGGGGCCGACTGGACGTTGTCCTGATACCGTCGCATGTCTTCGACCCTGATGAACATGGCTGCCCTCTTCCTGAGCTCTTGCATCCCTAGGGGTGGGCACATGGCTAACTCATCGGCGAATGGTCCTGGTCTAAGGGAAGTCATCATGTAGGTTAAGATTAGGTTGGGGGTCAGGTCCTTGATCTTCATGGCGATGGCCCCGAATCTATCTATGAAGACCCGGAGCGGCTCTCCCTCCTCCTGTCGGAGATTGTTGTGAGGTCGTGGCGGTGGCTGGTGTCAAACTGGGTGGTGAAGGTTGTCGTTAACGTGGTGAAAGAATCAATGGTGTAGGGTGGCAAGCTCATGAACCATTCCAATGCAGAACCTCTAAGCGCCACCGAAAATGACTTGCACAGGATGGCATCGTCTGTAGAGTAAAAGCTAATTTGGTTCGTGTAAATGGATACGAACTCATCTGGGTCGGTCGAGCCATCGTAAGTGACGGTAGGTGCCTTCCATTTATGGGGTAGGGGGTTTCAGTGATGCCGTCCACAAAGGGATGACGGCGGTTTCCCCTGGAGGCCAGGGAGCTGTAGTTTCCGCCTAGTGTTGCCAGTGGGCCTATATTCGCTCTCGTCTTCGGTAGGAGGGACCTCTACCCGAGAGTGCGTGGGGTGGGGCTCCGCTGTTGCCTTGTCTGCCTCGATCCTCCTTCGAAGGCGGGAATTCTCTTCTCGTAGAGCCTCCATTTCGTCTGCGTTTCTCTTCTTATATTCTGCGAATTCTTGCTGCATGCGGGCCTGGGCCTCCAGGATGCGCGATATTTCTGACGCGGGGCCGGGGTCCCCAGCTTCTGCATTTGGTGCCTCGGTAGGAACTTCAGCTACTCTGCTTCTTGTGGATACCATTATCTCGGGAGTTACCGCCAAGATCTGCGAAATACTTGTCGGTCCCACGGTGGGCGCCAATTGTTCTTATAGGGCCAAGCTATAGTCCACAAATCCGTTGAGGTATCCGGATATCTGGTCTCTGGTTGCCTTCCTTTACTTCGGTCAAATATGAAGGGCGGCGCAGGGGACCTGCAAAAGACACTCCGATGCCTAAGTTAGCACTGGTGATGTCAGGATTTTCAGAGAATATTAATGCGTAACCAATGCATGGGATAACGTGCTATATATACTATTTTACCTGTGGGTCCTACTTACAATGGGCTTTGGAGGCCCAAACACCTATTTACCTTTCTTGGGGTTTACTAGTATGGGGTGAAAATACCAATAAGCCCTTGAGGGTTGTTTATGCCATGAGTGTTGGTTACGGGTATGGGTGATAAGTTTCTTCTTAGTAAGGGGGGCTCGGTATTCGGCCATGCGGATCTGAGGGATTGGTCACTTGGGGCTACCTTGGTTAGCTCAGGCTGCTGCTGACTGGGGGCCGTCAGGTTTTAGGTGCCTTGGTGTGCGGAGATTAGTACTCGGCCTAGGGAGTTTGATAAAGGTCGTGCTCCGCTGACATCCTTGTCTCTGGGGGCGCCCTTATCCTTACTGGTCGTGGGCTCGGCCCTCGGCCTAGGGAGTTTGGTTGGTGGTCATGCACCGCTAACATTTGTGGGCCTTGGAGGTGCTCTTAGTAAGCAGGGCTCGGCTCTCGGCCTGGGGAGTCTGGTTGGCCGTGTACCGCTGACAATCTTGGGGAAATAAACTCGGTTAGGTTGTGTCACGTGCGCCTGAGGTGTGATTGGGACAACATATTTAACACTAAGAAATATAATGAAATGAAAGTAAATAAATAAGAAGCTAGTTGAAGTGTTTAAAACTATAAGTAAAAGTTTTTAAAATAAACTACTTTAAATTATTTATAGAACATTATTTGGAGAAGGGATAAAAATAGTCTATTTATGTCTATGTTAAAAACAAACAAACATTTTTAGTTTTTTCTTTTCTTTCTTTTTTTTTTTCACTCTGATCCAAATAAAAATGGTTCTTAGAATTAAACCTATAAACTTGATCCATGGTTTGACTTTGACCATATGAATCAGAACTTTAAAAGCTTGTATATGAAAAAAATCCACATGATCAAAATGACAACAACCTATAAACTTGATTCATGGTCAAAAGCAACCCATGTGTCACTTTTTAAAGTAAAAAACTTATGTAAAAGTGAAATTAAAATAAACATTACTAAAAAAAAATCTTGATGCACATAAAAAACATTTACTCGATCAAAATTCAAATTTAATATGAAAAAGGCCTGCCAGGTTAATTTAGGTTTGGTTAGCACCATATCAAGTTGGTTGACATGGACCTATAGGTTAGGTCGATAAATCAAGTTCATATCAATCTAAGATAGGTTTAGTTCAAGTTGTGTTGAGTAGGATTGAACACAAGATAGGAAAAATAAGGTTGGATTGTGCAAGTTGGGCTCGACTCATGCTGGCATAGTTAGGTAGCATATAGGTAAAGTCAAGTCGGGTAGATAGTAGAACTATGCAAGTTGATCTTATGTTAAGATAACAAGGTTGAGTTGGGTCTAAATCAAGTAAGTCATTTGAGTTTGACTTGATTTAGATTGGATTCTAGTCAATCCAAGGTTGATAAGGTCCACATTGTGTTGAGTTTATTTGAGTGTACGTTGGATAAAGTTGATTCCAACCCAAATCGAGCCAAGTCGAGTTGAGTCAATGTCAGGCCAAGTCAATTGGGCCCACAAAGAGTCAACTCGAGTCATATCCACCTAGGGTCGAGTTAGGCACACCTCAGATCAAGGTAAGTTAGATGCACCTCAGACCAAGTTGAGTAGGGTCACTCAAGCCCAATCAATTCAAATCAAGTTAAGTCAAACCCATGTCGAGCCTAATAAAGTTAATTCCATATTAGACAAGTAGAGTCAGACTCACATTGAATTGAGTCGAGTAAAGTCCACATTGAGCTCATGTTAGGCTGAGTTAAGTCGAACCCACCATGAATTGAGTAATTTTAGGCTCACATCGAGCTGAGTTAAGTTAAGCCTACCTTTTGTCGAGCCAATTTGAACCTCCTCAAATGCATTTGAGTCAAGTCCACCTTAACTTAATTAAGTCAGACTTACCTAAAGCCAACTAAACTCACATATAGTTAAGTTGTAATAGACTTATATAAAATTGAATAGAGTCAAATCTCGATTGCGTTCAAGATTAAAAATAAATTTTTATCTCTAAATCTTTCGTACCTGTAAATTTATGTAAATAATGGTGAGTTTAAAATTTATTGTAGAGACTTATTAATCGTGTTTTATACAATATTTTTGGGTATAATAAAAAGTGAGACAATTGCAAAATTCATATGAGTGCTATAAATGATTTAGTGTAAAGAAAGAAAATTTGTATTATTTATATTAGAAGGAAATAAAAAGGATATTCCAAATTAAATTTATATATTTTAGTTACATAATAACCTCGAAGAGTTTTTTAAAAAGAACAAGAAATTAACGTAATTAAACTTGAGTAAATCAATACAAAATAAGTCTTCAATGATATTTTCATCATAGACTTGTACTATTTTATATCTTTGTACATATTTGTGAAAGTATTCTATGAACATTTTTAAATTAATGACGATTGCATATGGCTATTTACCCATATCGATATTTTAAAAACTTTTGCAAAAAAAAATATTAATATTTTATTCAACCTTCTCTTTTAAAGCTCATATATTATTTCAATTTCGACAAAGAATTTTAATATTGAGTTGTATAAATATAAGGATCAAAGTGAGAAAATAATAATATCAATGTCATTACTATTGACCTTAAATTACAGCAGATGATTCAAACTTTTTCTTCCTGCAGGTTTATTCTAATCCATTGGATCATAGGTCAATCTTGTTCACAATATAATTTTTTCTCATTAGACACATTTTCATACATAATAAAGTGAATAAAAACAAATAACAAGTCTTAAAGGAGTACACATCACGGCCAATCCACCACAATACACGTTTTGTCAACAAATAGAAGGCTTTTAGTGTTTGCAATTAATTAGAATTGTGGCGTGCTTTAAAGTGGGTGATTTTGTTGTCACCTTAAACTTAAACCTTTTGTTTAGTGCCAAATATTCGACCATCACTTAAAAGTCAAAACTACATAATGAGTAGTAAGTATATCGCATTGGAGCACTAAATGAGAACCTTCGTAGAATAGCAAAGAATAAACGCCGTTTTGTTTACTTCAATTTTCTGCAGTTGGAGCTACGCTTCATAAAGTTCAGCATTAATTAACGCCGAAACATTTGAAATAATGTTCCATTATTATTCCTTAATTTCCCTCTTCCTTACTTCCTTTCCTTTTCCAGTGCAGACGTGGACTCTAACTTTTAAGTCTTGCACAATAGTCTTCCATTCCAACTGTTTCACTAAACATGTCTCATCTCTTTAACCTAAAATTCGTCTCAATTTATGTTGCCTGTTTTTTCCTCTCCTTTTTAAAACCTTCTTTGTGCTATTATTTGGGGGCACGCACAAACACACAGAGTCTACTCTTCCCTTGTCTGAGTAATCATTGACAACCATAATTGCAACTCATTAAAGTCCCACCTTACCTATCTCATCATTTTCATTCATCATCTTCCTGCACAACTACAATCTCTCCCTTTATCATATCATGGCTATTCTCCCATCATCACGTGACACCCATCACACCAACGGACCAGATTTAAACCCATGCCTCAACTTCATTCCCTGTCAATTTCAATCCTTCACCATTTCACTCCCCTGCTCCACCCAGCCACACGCCAAACACACCACCATGCTTCAACACCAACACAAATTACATTTCTCAGCCATTCATCCTCATCATCATTTGGATTCGGTAAACTTCCTATTTCTTCTACCATGCCAGTGTCTCCAAATTTTAAAAAAATGCTTTTCCCCCCAGGTTTCTAGCTATGGCCTTATCATGTTTTTTTTTTTTTTTTTTTTTTTTTTTTTTTTTTTGTTGTAGTTTTTGGTTTTAAATACTTCGCCGCAGTCAACGAAATCGTCAACCGTGAGCTCAATCCAGGGGAGTCCTCAAGGTTCTTCTTCTTCTTCTTCTCCTTCTTATTATTCTCAGGAACCATCGCCTACGGGCCATGAATTTTGTTGGGAAAGCAACTATGATACCATGAAGATGTTAGAGAAGATGAAGCTGGACGAAAGCGACAGTTCCGAATATCATCCTGGTTACGTGAATCAGAGGTTGGAGACCTCAAATGTTGGATTCTACTCACTCCTTCAGGAACAAATTCGAGCTATTCAAGTGAGATAACATTCACATTGATTTCACTCACACCCTTTTTCTATTTGTTTCTCGAGAAATTAAAAGCGTTAATCTTTCAGTTAAATTTAATTCATACAACCAATTCTGTCGTCCAACAACATAGTTTTTTGAGTTGTCTGTTTCCTTATTATAGTCGTCTCGGATCAGACAAGAGGAGATTCTGTCTCGGAAACAGGACTCAACAGCATATGTAGGGAAAATTCAAGGGCAGATATCACAGCAATTTGAAAAGAAAGGTAAAGGAGTTAACGTTGGGTGTGATTACGGAAGAAGGATTCGTCCACCATGGCAGCAGGGTCGTTCACAGCATCAAACTGGTTCAAGAGGCTCATCGTATTCTGGAACTGGTGTTTTCTTGCCACGTGGAGAAACTGGTGCCCCGTTGGAGTCACGTAAGAGACCAGGTATCGTTTCGGTTCACATAACATTTTTTGGCGCTTCTTCGTTTGCGTCACACGTTGTTTGTTCAGTGGTCGTTGACTTAGGTGAATCCTGATGTAGAATCTCACCGTACCCGATTGTTTGTTTCCAGTATTTGGTTCACATGTCTGAGACTTTTGGGTTGGTTGTTGCATTTAGCTGAATTAAAAAATGAACATTTTTCTTTGATGTTTGTGATTTGAAAAGGTAAAGGAAGCACCACAGTTCTGATACCGGCAAGAGTGGTGCAGGCTTTGCAAGTCCACTTTGACCAAATGGCTGCCACGTGTGGACCTACTAAACCTCATGGCTTCCCTCCCCTGCAGGGTACCTCCTTCTCATTATTTAAAATTCAAATTTTAGTTAAAAATTAAGAATTATTCTTCTTTTTTAATTTTTTTTTAAATCTGGATCAATATCTCATTAGTTCAACTTTAATTGATATGATGTTCGATTGGATTAAGGTTAGGGAAATTATAGTTGACTTTAATTAACTTGGCTAATAAACATATGCAGATGAATGAAATTGAGTTGCTATGTTAGTTTTATGTTTGCAGATGTTTTAGTGAGTACCAGTGATGGCATGTATTCACTACAAAACACTCAATCACGCAACCAACAATCACATATGCAGAATGAGATGCTTCTGCCTCAAGAATGGACCTATTGATTATTCAAGTTTCCGCAAGTCAAGAGAAGCAAAGAAAGATTGAAGACACTGGATCAATAAATGGGAAATTCTTCTTACATGGATTCAATGACGAGTCAACATTGATATAGTTTTCTCTTCTTTTAGGCTTTGCTTCTTTCTTTTAGAGATAAGTCTGAAAGTCTGTCATATAGTTCTTAGTGATCAAGAATCATACAGAAATTAAAATATAAGAATAAAATATGTATCACAACCCACATTCTCAATAATTTGGGCTTAATCTCTCTTTTTTAATGACATGAAAACCTATAATTTGTTTGAAATGAGTTTTTTCCACCTTAATTCCATTTCCATCCTTTCAAAGTTTAAAATAAGGAAATCATTGCACTTAAATAGAATTGCTTTAATTCATTTGAAAACGCTGCAACACCTCATTGGATACTTTCTAAAAGACATTTTATTGTGGTAAGCAATTTTCCCATATTCTTTGCATAAATTGATGAATTCTCAAGATGTAAACTCTCCACCACGATGTATATGCAATCCTTCTCTAAACTCATTTATTGCTAATGCATCTTAAAGCTCTTAAAAACGTAAAATCTTTTGAATTTTTTGCTAAAATATAGGCCATGTTTTTTCGGTTAAAATCATGAGTAAATGTAATAAAGTCCATTTTATTTCTATTTGAGACTAACTTATATTTGTCCTCAAATGCTGACATGAACGAGATGCAGAATTTGGGATGCTATCCAAGAAATCTGTCATTGAAAACAAGTCTCAATGTCGTTTACCCACAAGAAAATCTTCATAGACATTTGAGGGCAACTTCGAAAATAGTAACACTTTCACCATTTCTTTTTGTTGCAAAGTTTGTAAGCCTTTGAAGCTTAAACACCCAAACCTGCAATGCCACAATTGTGTCCTATGTGATTATGTTAAAATAAATGAATGTTAGAAACAAGATAAACATTATGTTCGTAGACATTTATGATCAAACCTTTTGTTAGCACGTTTTTTGCATTGCCTTTGTTGAAACAAAATATTCAACCCTTGTATTTCAATTTTCTTAGACTTAGTAGATTATTCTTCAATTTTGGAACATAAAAGACACCACAAATGATGCTAACATTTCCATTACCTTTTAGTCTGATGTTACCCTTTCCATTAACCACTAAGGTTGAATTACTTCCCAACTTCATTGAATATGTCAATTTTTCATTAAGATCAAAAAGATATTGTCTTTTTTCACTCATGTGATTACTATACCTATAGTTGAGAAACCACACGTCTACGTTGTGTAATCGAACTTGTGACATTGGCTCTGATACCAATTGTTAAGATCTAGCGTTTATCATTAAACCAAAGTTATAACCATTAGTCAGGACACAACTCTTTTTACTTAAGAGTGTAACAGCCCAAGTGTCACGATTTGATTATGACCTAGTCCACTTAGCCTCAATTGATACCACCTGCAACATCTTCAACATATGCCATCACGAACATGTCTTCTTCCTTATCCACTTGATTGTTTTTTTCAAAATTTGTTACTCCTTTGTTGCATTTTCACTGAAATTGACCAAGCTTGTGGCAAGCATAACATTCCATTATTGCTTTATCAAAGAATTGCATGCTTCTTCCATGCCCTATAAATCCAAAATTGTTACATCTTCTTCATGATCCAAATAATGGTTTCCATGACCTCACCTTCAGAGTGCATTCTTCAAGGACAATGTTACTCATGCATTATTCATGCACGAGTACATTGCTTTGCAACTCATCAATTACCAACATGCATACCTGTATGGATCTTTCAATTGAACTTAAACTTGGATGTCATGGACCATAAACTCTTTTCCACAATGACAACATCTTCCAAATCTTCAACATTTGCTCTCATTTTGTTGGCGATTACAAGAACATGAGCAATGTATATGCTCTTATACTTATCTCCAAAATAAAACAATCCAAAGTTTCAAATAGATGACTAATGATTGATTAAAGACACCTTACATCGCCAATATCGCCAAAAAAGAAAAAAAAATAGAAATTTGTTGCTTTCTTAAAACTCTAATACCAAATAATAAGTTTTCGTTGAAGAAAAAAAATATATATAAAAGAAATGCAAATTAAATCATAATTATTTAAGCTTTAAATAACCATACAAACAAACATAATATCAAATAATATGAAATAAATATAAGTATTAATGTAAGCTAGAGTTGATTTAAACATACGATAAATTTATTTCAAATTATCTCTCACTCAAGCTTTTGGTTAGAATAAATATATTCTTTTTGAAATCAGTGATATTCGAGAGGTGAAGTTGACCACTAATACTAAAATAACTATTTTCTAAAAAAATTTAAATAAAAAAGATAATCGTAAACTTAATTTTTCTCTTTTCTCTTACCTTCTATAATATTTTCAAAAGACATTTTTATAAGAGAAAAGAGATCTCTTCGAATACAATAACACTATTATAATAAATAAAAGTGCCAATGGCATTATATTCCAGAGGTGAAGTTGACCTCTAATACTAAAAAACCTATTCTCTAAAAAATATTTAAAATAAAAAAGATAATTTTAAAATTAATTTGTCTTCTCTTTTCTCTTACCTTCTATAATATTGTCAAAAGACAGTTTTTTAAGAGAAAAGAGATCTCTTCGAATACAATAACAAATTATAAAAAATTAAATTGCCAATAGCATTAAAAGTAGCTAAAAGAGGTATATCTGTTTATACACGGCACAAGATAACTAAAATGAAACAACCTCTATTTTTTGCAGCATTATCTGTTTTCTAATAATTTTTTTTCCATGCCCATTATACTCATTTACATTTAATGTTTATATTAATTATATTTAATGTTGACGTGTTATAACCAATAGGAGATACAAAATGAAAACAAACTATTTTATTACATATATATATATATATAACTAATAATTTAATTAAATAATTAAATTATCGATAGCACAAAAAAGTATATCTTTTATACCATAGTAGAGATAAGAGGGAGATGGGAACAAACGATCGAATAGTACTCCTAAAAATCTTGGATAAATATTCAATCTCAACTAAGTTTCACTTACCAGATAGCATCATCATTCAGCAGAAACATAAACCCCCGAAGAATAACAACCAAACGTTGTGGAGAATCATCCCATCCATATTATCCAAACACACATGCTTGACCAAATCAAACAATAATCAAGAACAGTGTGTAGTTGGTCATCGTTGTCAGCAGTAATAAATTTAGATGCTACTTGGTGAAAAAACTCACAAGATTCCATGGATGGATAGAACAGAATCATCCAAAATAATAAAGGTGTGGTACCACCATGTTTCTGCGTGCTGCCACGTTCATTATATTGTCACCATCGTTGGTTCCAGTGGTAGACATAAACAAACACAGAATGAACTCATTAACAACAACATCAACAGCCTTATTCGCATAAACACAAGCACTCCATTGTAATTTAGGTTTCAACACAAAAAACACCTCCAATTTCATTACATGTGCAAATGTTACAGGCAATTAAGAAAAGGGGGAAAAACTCAAAAAAAAAAAAAACATAGAAGATAAGCTAATCAACAAGAAATTGGAGGAAGATCAAAACCCTCGTCATGGGGCGATTTGTTGTTGAAAGCGAATGTGGTAATGAGAAACCCCAAGGTCTGACCTAACACAGCAACCAAGAAAACGCCACCGTTAAAAGACATGATTGAAAGCATAACCAGATAAGCGAGACCAACCCTGAAAGCGAACAAGAGGGTCTTGAACAGACCGGCGGCGACATGGTTTGAACCGGGTTTGATGAAACGGGTGTGCGAGAGCAACTGCACGAAAACCGAAATGACGAAAACGAAAACGAGGGCCAATACATACATATTCGATTTGCCTCCGGGCCAGTTTTGGAAGAGAATATCGGTGTCTTTGCCCCAGAAGAAGGTCATGTGCATCATCATCTTGTGGTGCATCATGGTGCCCATGGTGTCGTTGGCGGTTGGCGGCGACGGGGCCATCCCTCCCATCCCGTGCATGTGTTCATCCATCTAAAGCTTAGGTTTTGGAATTGATTTGTGAGAGTGAAGAAGAAAAGAGATGTGGTTGAGTGTGTTGGATGAATTAAATGCAATGGGAGAGAAGAAAGTAGTACAACAGTGTCTGGTACTACATATTATTACTCTATAACCAAACGTTATTTCTAATTGTACTGTAACGCCGCAATTTAATTCAGTTAACCTTAATTTAATTTAATTAATTAAAAGAGAATAATTTTTTAATAAATAAATTTTGATTACTCCTTTCTATAATTTGAAATGATAATTTTAAATAATTATTTTTTTTTATAAACATGTTAAAGAAGTTCACATTTTCGGTCATAAAAAAATTGAGTCGAATTAGAATTTTCAATCAGTTAATCTGTCTTTTGTTTTACTTATTTAAAAATTAAAAATAATTAAAAATATATTTTTTTATATTATATAAATATATATATATAAATTTTATAAACAAAAATTAAAAAAGTTAAAAGAAAATAAAAAATATTTAAGAAAAGAAAATGGTGAAACAGCCGGTTCCGACTCGTTTTTAGCAGATTAAGAATTGAGCAAATCAAATTAGCCCATTTTACCATCTTACTTTTCTATATTTCAAAATCATTTCGAATATAACATATCTTAAGTTATCAAATTGCAAAATATCATTTATTTTCCGTGATTAAATTTCAAAAACACGGAAATTCATGTTTATTTTCGTTGCTATTTAATGAGAAAACAACGTATAACTGATTCCAACGTATATATAAGAATAAAAATAAAAAAATAATGGTATTTTAACTACTCAATTTTGACAACTTTCTTTTTATAATTTTAGGTGATTTTTTTTAAGTGGTTCTCCATTTCTTCATTTTCTTATTGTCAGTATTCCAAAACCACTTAAAAAATTTCACATCATGTTATAAAAATAAGTAGTCAAAATTTAATAATCAAAATATCATTTTTCATTAACGAAATGTAATCCTATCGGTTTTTAGATCCTTAAATATAGTCATGATGATATGTATATTTTTTCTCTCATATAACTGATTAAATAAATAAAAAGCATATTTTTGCTCTAATTTCAAATTTCGAATATTAAAAATGTTTTTCAACAAATTCATCCTATCTCGTTAAAGCCTTAAAAATATTAAAAAGTTTAATATAAATATTCAGATTTATTTTAGCTCAAACTTTACTTAAATATCTGGATATATTGATAGGGAAAATATTTTGCAAAAAAAAAATCTCTATAGATAAGATTTAAATAAGATTTTGATTTGGCAATGCTGCGGTGATACTTGACTTTACGTGGATATGAAACGTCCAACGTTATGCGTGCAATTTTTGTATTTACTCGTATAATTATTTATATTTTTCCAATTTTATATTTATGACGTTTATGATATATCGATAGTTTATGATATATCTATATTTTAATACGAATCACGTATTTATATTTAATATATATATATATATATATATATATATATATTTTTATATTTTATGATATTTTATTGATATTTATTAATGAAGTATTTAATTTATAAAATCATATTAGATTATAAGAAAATATTTGAACAACGATCTAATTTTAGTGACAAAAAATAGTTAGTCATTATAATAATCAATTTAGGTTGGTACCAATTTATAAACTAAACATTATTAATAACTAAAATAGTTCAAAAAATTATAATCGATTTCTAAATTGATAACTAAAATCGTTTCTATTATAAACTGATTTATAAATTGGTCACTGACATTAGTTATTAAGGTTTTAACTACCAAAATAATTTCTTTCTAACATATATTTGGTTATTAAAATTGATCATTGTTTAAGAGTTTTGTTGTACTGGTACTTTTATGATGACAATAATTTATATTTTTTGTGTTGAAGAATTTAAAACATATTGTTTTAATTTGGATTCACATATAATAGTGATATATTTATTATAATTTTAAGAATAATTTGTATACTTTTTAATATTTATATATTACGTATCTATCATATATCGTATTCTATTATTTAAAAAACAAATGCATCGACATATCGGATACGTGTCTTATCCGATATAGGTGCGATACATGTATTTCATCCATTTATATTTCTAAAATATGTGTATGTTCTTTAAATTGGTTTCATCATAAATTAATTCTTAGCCTTAGCCATTTTTTTTTACTAAATAGACAAATCTGATTTCAATATATTCCTACCCTTTAATAGAAATACACTCCCCTTGTTACTAAGGAAAAAAGAAAAAGGAAAAAACCAAATAAGTTTGCCCTCTCAAAAATATTATCGTTTCCATTTATAGTTGGGGTTTAAACATAAAATTTACATGTTGTAACCTTGAATAGAGGTTGAGAAATTTGCATAAAACACTTTCAAGATAACATGAAGGTTATGAAGCCATAATTAAAGAGTATAAAAGTTTATCACATTCTAATTTTGGGTATAAAGATAAAAATAGTTCAATAACTTCAACTCCTAAAAATAATTAGCTTTTTGTTCTCAATAAGAAAATATTTTTCTCCACATTTAAAAAATATTCTCCATTGTTTTATATTTCCTTTTTTTTTTTAAATGAAAAGTACACTAAAAGGGCGCGATCCATCCCCTTAGAAAATTTCTGCAATGATGATTAAATATTTTTAAATATTTTAGGCGTCTTTAAAAAATTGTAATTCATATTTAATGACAAATTTTATATTTTTCACTATATAAATAAAGAAGCGACGTGAATATGAAGTTGACATTGAAATTAAATTAAATTTATCTGCTATCACTGAATTTTGTTTAATTTGAAATTAGAAGAATACATAATTGATTAAAAAGTATTTTGTGTACTGACTTTTGTCGCATCGGATATCTATAATTATTATATATTATATATTATATATTATATATTATATATAAAGAGAATTTTATTTTGTATTCACTTTTCATAATTTCAACTTTATCTTTCATGATGTAATTATTTGTTAAATTTTAAAAAATTAACGATTATTTTTACAAGTTTTTATAAAATTATTTCTTTCTTTCTTTCTTTTTTTTTTATTCATAACAATTATTTTTTCATAACTTTTATATACATTTCATTTTATTTTTTATAAACATAATTTTATTTTGTTTATTAACTTAATAACATTGTAATATCATCAACTACTAATATAATATCATACAAAATCAAAAACTGTGTACATACAGACGCGATAGCATCTAGTTTGTTGATAATGATAATATGATATACGTAATCAATTTGTTTATATTTGAATAATAAAATATTCATTATTTGTTGATAATAAATATTTACAAATATTTTTATCTTTCTTGTATAAAAGTGTTTATACATTTTTTTTATGTGCTTAGATACATAAATACTAATAAGACCCCGTGTCATCTAAAATTAAAAGATAAATAAATAATGGTGAAAAATAAAATAAAATACTTGTTAAACAATAGTGCATAAGAATAATAAAGTTTAAAATATGTTAAATCAGTTTTAATGTAACACCAAATCTTAATTGTTGATACAAATTAAGATAAAATTTTAAGAAAGATTAAGAAAAAAAAAAATGAGTGGGTCAGCAATTATTATATTTTATATTCATACTGCCACATCAGAAATTTTAGACAACGGCTTCGTGCACTTCAGCAATTTATACTTGCACCCCCTTATTTTTTGAAATTTCAATTTTATCCTTCTAAGTTTCATTTGAAACTAATCTCCTTCATGAAGGAGACAATGGTTCGTGGAGCTGCTGTATCTTGTAGAAATTTCTCTGGCAATGATTCTATAAAATAACAAAAATCTCGTACCTTAACCGTCGTAATCCTAATGGTCTATCACAAATTTCGTCTCTGAATTCTCTAAATGCAGTAGCACCATTGTAATAAAGGCCACAAAGAACAATGATTTGGGATAAAAATGGAGGGAGAAGGAGCAAGTGAAAAATGAGAATGGAAATGCAAAATGAGAAGACCAGGTGAAGACGAAAAGAAAAGAAAAAAAAAATAGTTAAATTTGGCAATACGTAAAGTTATGCCTAATATGTCACACAATTAAGGAGGTGCGGGTCGAAATTTGAGGGGTACGAGAAGCAATTGCTTTTTAAGTCAATAATTCATTGTATTCTAGCCAATAAAGATTAAATTTCAACTTTTGATGCTATGATTTGAATCTTGTGTTAGAAATCCTTGTTATCATTTATAACAAAATACATAATGATATGGACACTGTTATGTTTACAGTACATAAATCATTTCTTTATTTTTACTTGAATTATATTTTAAATTTACAATTTAATTCTATGTATTAACACTTCACTAAAAATATTACTATCTTAATTGTACATGATAAAGAAAATCACCAAATATCCCATCAACATATACAACACATAATGAAGGATAACTATTAATTAAAAAATAAAATAAATACGAAAAGAGAAAAGAAGGAAATAAGTCTCACTCCTGCTTAAGCAATTATTAACAGCTTAAGCGTTATCAGTTAGAGCAACAATAGTTTCACCTTTGGCCAACAATAATTTCTTAGTCTCATAGGGTGTGATTACTTTGACATGTTTGAGGAAGAGGAAATTGATAGATTTGAGTGAATTTGAGAATAAATTGTATATTATCTTTTTTACGGAATTTAGACGGTGTTCTTTTGAGATGAAATTAGAGGATAAAGTTGATGTTCTTTTTAAGGGACATTAGGATGTGATTTTAGATTTTAGAGTAGATTAGAGAGTGAAGTTCGTGACCAATTTATGATTAGATTGTGTGATGTGACATTAAAAAAATTTAATAAATAAAAAAATGAAATTACCAAAATATCTCTGATGTTAAAATAATATAAAATGCTATATAAATAATTTAGAATAATTTATTTAATTTCTGTTGATTGTATGAAATAATAAAAAAATATATTTATAAAAAAATAAATAATAAAATTTATACGGTATGAAATTAAATTTGACGTTCGATTTAACGTATACATGAAAAATAATTTATTTTCGTTTCATATCTTTTTAATAGTAGTCTTAGAGGTATACAATTTTTGGTTTATTTGATATGAACATATTTTTTAATTTATGTTTGTTAATAATATAGGTAACGGTTTTTAATAAATATTTTTTTTTCTTCAAATTCTATTGAATTATATATTGTTTATATGTTCTTAATTTTTAGACTTTTAGATGTTTATCAATAATAAATTTTTTATTTAATATTAGTAATAAATTAAAACTAAAATTACATATATTTATTTAAAAAATCAAAATTGGTAAATATTAATAAACTAAATTATCTAAAATTTTTAAAGTCATAAAAGTCACGTCTTCCAACGACGGACAACACTACAATTTTGAGAATTTCACAATAATCATAACACAAATATATTATCTCCAGCAATAAAGAATGATTATCTATCTGATGGCCATTGTTGCAAATAAAGAATAATTATCTGATTTGAAACAAAGACTTGTATATTCTATACCACTTGAACATTGTCAAAAGATAAATTACATGCACTGCCTTTTAGAAAAGTTCACAGACTTTCATCGACACTAGAAATGAAAAAGACATAATAAGTTGAAATGAGAGCATTGAACGTTACCTATATGTAATTGTAATGAAAGTTCAGTTGGTGTTATTAATGATTTTGAAATATTTTAATTACAATATTTTGTATATTATTAAAATGTTAAACAACATCCTTTTAAAAAAAAAGTTAAAACATAAAGATTTACACAAAAATTCATTTAGATAACTTGGAGAAAAGTCAAACATACTTTTTATATTTTGACTAATGAACTCAACAGATTTGAAACATGTTATTGACCTATTTGGTAGCTCTGATTGTTACAGCAAAGGATAAGAGTTAAGTGGGACATGAGAGAGTTCTTTGAATGCATCTTATCCTTCTATTCTTTTTAAATATTAGTTTATGATATTTTTAATAAATTAATTAAATTCTTTGAAAATTTAACAAGGTGTTCAAGCAGTAAAACCAGTAGAACGGTCCGCCATAGGCTTAGAGAAAGCTTTTGGGTTAAAAGAGAAAGTTAATAAGGTGACCATATTTATTTACTAATATATAGAATAAATTATTATATGTTCCAAAATCCCACATAAAAAGTACTTATATTTGATACTAACATGCTAGGTGGAGAGTGAAAAAAAATGATGTTATTTTTTAGTAAAATGGTGTTGAATTTTAAAGGCAGTCTTAAATCAATCACAATCTAATTCTAATGAAATGGTTTGCGCAAATTATTATTTTAAAGTTATTTAAAATTTGAAACGGGAAGATTAATTCATCTATAGTTATTGCTTTTGTTATAATTTTTTTTATATTTTCTATCACCATAGTTATTGTTATTAGTGTTAAAACTTTCACTGTACCAAAATCATCATGATAATACTTGTTAAGTCATCGTATCAAAGTATTGTATGCTTTAAACGATCTTCTACTAATTTTCTATAATTTTCTTCTAAAAATAGATACCGAAGATATTCTTTTATTTCTAACTTCAAAGAAACATGAAATTTTAGAGTTAGATATATAAAGGGATGTCAACGGGGAAGGGAGGGTACGAGTAGTAGTTCCTTCATGCTTTATTCGCTAGCTAAATATTCATTCCGTACCCGTATCTATATTCGTACGGGTATCCGCATATTTTTTTTAATATTCACGGATATCTATGGGTATTTACATAAAAATAATAATATTTAACAACAAATTTGAACTATAAATTCAAATAAAAATACAATGTATAACATTTATAAATTTCAAACAAAGGTCAAGCAACTTATTTAAATAGTGTTGAATGACAGTTTACAAATAAATGGAGATGTTTTAAGACCAATTGATAAAATTAACTCATTCAAAATCAATGTGTTAATATTTTAATATTTTTTTATTTTTTTTTTATTTTAATTAGAGTATAGCAAATAGGGGTATCTACGGTACGAATACTATAATATCTGTACTCACCCCGTTAACATGCAAATATAAAAAATACTCGTACCCATTATCCACGAGTATCCATTTTCATTATCCATTTCTTAGTCGTTGCGAGTTTTTTATGCGGATACCAATTTTTGGACGCCCATATATATATATATATATATATATATATATATATATATATATATATATATATATAT